>Ga0325414_1002871_pt1 | contig 17732 bp, 10 predicted proteins | sample PopdelMetagenome_8_FD_206183 | JGI IMG/M metagenome (GOLD analysis project Ga0325414, IMG submission 206183) | Populus deltoides microbial communities from Bellville, Georgia, United States - Leaf-PdKOR-R3 | ecosystem: Host-associated > Plants > Phyllosphere > Phylloplane/Leaf | place: USA... | reverse complement strand
AAACAACATCATCCTTGGATGCAAAAAATTCTTCATTCTTTTACTTTGGTACTCGGCTTTCTATGTATATAAAAAAAATATCAAATCATTTAAAAATATTTTAAAAAACATTAAAATAGACTTGAAAAGACATCAATTTTGTATTTTTTCTAATAAAAAGACCTTTTAAAAAGTATTTGAATCACAATATTATATAATATTACCATTTAGGAGAGGCAAGTTGTCTTATATATTATGGTATTGTAAGATAAAACGAGCTATCTTTATTGTTCAATTATTATAAAAAGAAATTTTTATTTTTATTTTGAAGTTTTTATTTCTTCTTTTGATTTATTGGATGATTCATTTTTATGATTGGATCTTTTGTCTAATGTTTTTATAACATAAAATGTCAAATTCTCTTTAAAATAAATATTTTAGATGGATTTCTTCTTTTATTTTTTGGATTTGGATCTCTTAACTAATACCAATAAATTGAATTCTTAAAATTATTCAAAACAAAACTTAGTTTTAAATGATATATAAACTCAATTTTCTAAAATCACTTAAAAATAAGATCTAATCTCCATCGAAGTATAAATAATTTAAAAATAATAATGTTTTTTTTTTCTTACCTAGGTATCCTTATACTCTTTTAAAGGATGAGACTAGTCTCGTTCGGAATTCGTGACTGCCATTTCGAATAAGTGCGCTTCTTGGGGATTGAATGTTCTCACTCTCGCAGGGATATAACAGTGCCTTAACTACTAGAATAACACTTCACCGGCGAAAATAATAATACATTTGAATATCAAGGAAAAAAATATCAAAATTAAATTAATACATCATAAATTAAAAATAACTGATTCCATGCTTTACGTAGAAGTGCTTTGTTTTCCAAAGCCCTAAGAAGCAAGAAAATTAAATCTTAAAAAATCCCAACCTAGGCGGGAAAACCAATTCAAATTTAATTAAATTGATTTTAAACCCAACGGATTCTTTTCTTTCTCTCTTCCTTCTTTCCTTCCTTCCTTTATACAAATAAATTTCTCCTCCTTCCACTTCTAAAAAACACCCTCCTTTTTCTCCCACTTCCACTTCCGCTCCCCTCTCTCTCTAAACTAAAAATGGCGGATCTGTCGAAAAGCACCAACAAAAAACCAGTTAGTCTGAACCACCGCCACCACCGCCTGCTCCAAGACCTCTCCGCTCCTCCCAAACAACCACAGCCAGCCACACCCTCAGGTCTCTCTCTTCAACTCTTTTTTGTTTTAATTTTACAAGTTTTGATTTATCGGGTTTTGAAATCTTGAATTGATTTGTTTGGTGTACAGAGGAGGACGAGGAAGAAGAGAGTGTATTCAATGTGAAGCTCGAAGGACGACGTCGTTTTTTCAAAGCTGAAGCAGAGGATGATAGCATCCCTAATTTCTGTGGAATCACTGATTTTGATTCTTCTCCTGGTAATATCCCTAAATCCCTATCTTGATTGCCCTAATTATCTTATTTTTAGTTGATTAGCAAAACCCTAAAAAAAGTTTTGGTTTTTGATGTGGGGAAATTGATTTTTTCCAGAAGAGGAGAAGCCTACGAAGGTTAAGATCGAAGGAAGACGGAGACTTTGCAAAGTCTCTTTTGGAGATAATGGGGATGGTGAGAGTAGAGAAGAAGTGAAAACTGATTCTAGTTTTGATGGTATTGCTGATTTTGATTCGCCCATACCGTCCAAAAATGTTGGTGATTGTGACAATAATAGGGGGGTTAATGAAATAAAAGATATTCTTAATGATTTGACCTCAAGGCTTGATCTTTTGTCGATTGAGAAAAGGAGAATGCCTGAAAATGGTAACGTGGTTAAGAAAGTTGATGTGGTTGAATATGCGAGTGCTGAGTCTTCGTTTTCTTCATCTTCTGGCCCATCTGATTCCTCATCGAATGTGAATAAGAATTTTGTGGAGGCGTATGAAGATGGTCATTTGCTGAGCGAGTCTTTCGCTGATGAGGTTGATAGTAAGGGCGATGACATTTGTAAAGGGCTAAAGAAGAACGAATATGGAAGGGTGGATGAAAAGTTAGTCCCTGTGGGAAAATCTTTTGCGTCCAATGTTGTAAAAGAGGAAGGGGATGTGCAGATTGTCTCTGACCGTGATGACTATGTCACTAGCGTGGAGAAAACTAAAAAAGTTGCTCTAAAAGTGAAGAAAAATGAACCCACAAGGTTCCATGAGAAATTGAGGTCTGTAGGACGGTCTTCTTTGCTTAGTCTTCGAGATGAACCAGAGGACAAGGGAGATGACTGTGAGGTTTTGACCAGCAAAAAGGTGGTCAAGAAAGTTGGGAGACCTGATGCCATTGCTAAGTACAATTTATTATCTGATGAATCTAGTGTGACTGATGTGTTGGACAATCATGCAGATTCAGAGGATGATAGTTGCATTACATTACCTGGACCAAAATCTACATACAAATTATCTGGTACAATTGCAAAAATGCTGTATCCTCATCAGCGTGAAGGTTTAAGATGGCTCTGGTCTTTGCATTGTCAGGGTAAGGGTGGAATCTTAGGAGATGACATGGGCTTGGGGAAAACGATGCAGGTAAGGAAGTGTGTGCAATAATTTATGAAGATAGTTACAATGTTAATACTCCACTGCTATATTGATTAAATTTTATTTGTTTTGTTCTGCAGATTTGCAGCTTTCTAGCAGGTCTCTTCCATTCCAAATTGATTAAGAGGGCATTGGTTGTGGCCCCTAAAACACTGCTCTCCCATTGGATTAAAGAACTGTCTGTTGTGGGGCTTTCTGCCAAGACTAGAGAGTGAGGCTGTTTGACTCAAGTCTTTTGAAAGTTCAAATGTTTCTCTTTTACCATTGAAGAAAAGAGGTCTGTTAATGAATACTAATCACCTTTTGCACTTACATGTAGATATTTTGGGACATCTTTAAAAGCTCGGGACTATGAGCTGCAATATATACTTCAGGTTTTACATGTGCTCTCATTGTTTATATTTTTTGTACTTCCAAGTGTAACTCATAACATCCAGACAGTTAATATTTGATACCTGCAGCCAAATAGGAGGAAAGAACACAACTATGTTTTATATTTTAATCTGACTTGTGGACTTGAAGCAAGTTAAATTCTGCTGAAGTTTAAGTTGAAATATGGTACTGACTAATTCAGACATGAGTTCTGTCCAGTTTTAGGGCTGAACTGATTTGTTTGGTTTCTTGGAAGTTTGAATCATATCTACTTCTCTTCAATCTCTTATATGCATCTACCATAACCTTGTTTTTCGAGAGAAATCTTAATGCAATTTTTGGCAGGGTTTCCTGTTATTGTTGATTATCATGGCAAAATTTAACATTTTATTTTTGTCTGGGTTCATCTTCTCATTTCAGGACAAAGGAATTCTCCTTACAACATATGATATTGTGCGGAACAACTCAAAATCCTTACGAGGGGATCATTACTTTATCGATGATGAAAGCGAGGATAGTTACATATGGGACTATATGATTCTTGATGAGGTAAACTCTGAAGTTTCAAATTTGGTTTGTATTACACCTGATGTTTTTACATATCGGAATCATGTAGGCATCAATTGGATATTAGGAATCTTTTTATTTTTTTTTGATGTTTCAACTTTAAAGAGATTGTTATTTTTGTGCTATGTTTCTCCAGGGACATCTCATAAAAAATCCTAGTACTCAGAGGGCTAAAAGTTTGCTAGAGATACCAAGTGCTCATTGTATTGTCATTAGTGGCACTCCCATTCAAAACAATCTTAAGGTATTATCTTTAGGATTCATACTTTTTTTTGCTCTTTCTATAAACTAACACGTGACAGAAAAATGTGGATATTTAACGCTTTGGTCCTGTTACTTGAAATACTTGAAACAGGAATTGTGGGCATTGTTCAACTTCTGCTGTCCTGGTCTACTTGGTGACAACAAATGGTAATTATTCTCTTAATGCTTCAGACTGCTTCAATAAGTTCATGCTCACCTATGGCATCAAATATCGTTTTTTCAGGTTTAAGGAAACATATGAGCATCCCATACTTCGTGGAAATGAAAAAAATGCTTCTGATAGGGAGAAGCGTATTGGTTCAACGGTTGCAAAGGTGCATTTTGTGGGATGTACTGGATTGTGCTTTCTGCATCCTTGATTATTTTCTTTCATTTTTCTTTCACATTATGGTGTTGCATATGAATTGTTGTGGTTATTTTCCCGTGCCATTTTTGCTATATTCTTCTGGTATAGCTAAAATGAAAAACTGTAGAAGTGTGAATAAATGTTTCTGTTGATCCAATTTAGAAATCAGTACAGTTAGGCCTGTAATGAACCATGTTTCCTCCTCTAGAGGTTCTTATTTTTGCACTGGTTTCTTAGGCTTTGACTCTCATTCTAGTATTCAGGATGTGTTTGTTAGTAGGGTAACTTTTCTCCTTCTCTACTTATTTTTGGTAGAGTTCTTTGGAGGGAGGGAAGTGCTAAGTTGCCTCTTTGTTTACTCATGAAGGCAACATTTCTATATTGGCCTTTGATTTTGCTCCTTTCAAATGAGCATTGAAACAATACATGACACAACTTGTGATTGCATTACTTATTGATGAAATTTACTATATGTCTGTACTGTTTTTTATTGCGGAATAAAATATCTGGAAGTGTTGAAATTGACATGATACTGAAAAATTAACATTGAAGGGTTATCCATGCTTGCTTATATGGATTCTTTAGACCTAAAGATCTTCAAAATGTTGTCATTGTCTTATGTTGTCTGATGAATAGGTTTTATAAGATTCCAAAAGTAATGCACAAAGGTTTTGCCAAGGTACATCAATGATGAGACTGCAGCCTTCTGAATCTTGTTTCTCTAATATTTTTTAATTGATACTTTTTTCAAGAAATGTCTTTATCTTGAACTGCTGTAATGTTCTTTATGTTCATTTGGTGACATAAGTTTTAATGATCCTAAGATATTAAACTAAATGGATTTGTATTAACATTTATTTATTCCATTTTAGTTACTAGGCTGACCATTGGGTTTCGTACTTTGCAACAAACTTGGTTCCTCATGTCCTTGTGAAAGATTACAGATTATCTAAAATCCAGAAATAGTCAGTCATATTGTTTACTTTACAGGAATTGAGAGAACGCATTCAACCTTACTTTTTGCGCCGTATGAAGAATGAAGTATTCAAGGAAGATGATGCTACAACTGCTAAACTTTCCCGAAAGAATGAGATCATTGTGTGGCTCAGACTTACTGCTTGTCAGGTGTGGTTTGCTGCACATGCCTGAGTTTGTGTTCATATATCATGCATCCAATTAATCATGCAATTGTTTTGCTTGTTGTACAGCGGCAACTATATGAAGCCTTTCTGCGGAGTGAAATTGTTCTTTCAGCTTTCGATGGCTCGCCATTGGCTGCCCTAACGGTTTTTACTCTTCAACTTTTTTGCTTATGTTTGTTTGAGATGTGCAAAAAGACAATGATTTTCAGTAGAAAGGTGGCACTTAATTCTTATTATTGTTAACCATCATTGGTGTGTGTACTTTGTTGGTTTTGATCAAGGGAGTGTATACATTTAACTCTAGTTCTCATGAACAATTTGTAGTTGAGTTGAGCTGCGGCTTGACTGATTCTATACAAAGAAAAATTTTAATTTTCTCCTGCATTAAAGTGGAAATCTTTTATTATCGTATTGTGAGAAGCTCTGAATTTTTTCCTCAATTACTGTTTCTTTAATTCTATTTGGTCTGTCCATTGTTTTTTGTTCTTGGTTCATATTTGGAAGATTTTTGGTAGCGAATCAATTAGTAAGTTTTAATGAATAGTTTGAATCTTGTTGAAGAATTATACTATTCTGTGTCACTTCGATATTTTGGTTGCCCTTCTGTAATCAAATAGCTTTTTCCCTGGAGCAGATTCTGAAGAAAATATGTGATCACCCGCTTCTCTTGACAAAAAGAGCAGCCGAGGATTTGTTGGAGGGAATGGAGTCAATGCTAAATCCAGAAGATGCAGCTGTAGCAGAGAAATTGGCAATGCATCTAGCTGATGTTGCTGACAGAACTGACACTGACTTTCAAGAGAACCATGACAACATCTCTTGCAAGATCTCTTTTATATTGTCACTTCTGGTTAGATATGTCTCAGAATTACTGTTGATGCTTTTGATTTAGTATTTGATCATTCATGCTTAATGCATATGCTGATCTTCCACAGGACAATTTAATTCCAGAAGGGCACAATGTTCTTATATTCTCTCAAACTCGCAAGATGCTTAATCTCATCCAGGTTTGTAACCATGAATCTTTGTTGCTGAGAATGCAATATGGATTGGTTAATTTTCTGATTTTTCACAAATGTAGCTGATTGGATGAGAAAAAACTTAAGGTGTAAGCAAGTAAATAAGTGGGGTGTCCTTGGTATCAGACAAAATTTAGTAACAACATCTTCATTAGCATATATTATTAATTCGAGAAGATCAGCAGATATCAAAAGTTACAAAAAGTTTTCATGGTGTGTTTACCCAGGAATTTAGCTTTTCTGTCAATTGCTCATTTCTTATATGTGCCATCCGTTGGAAACTGCAATTACACTCAGTGTGTAGTATTACATGTTTCCTTCTAATTGTGTTTGTTGAAGTATTTTCTAGTTTGGAAAGTAAATTTAAGCCCACATGTAACATGCAAGCTGATGAATTAATTCAATTTAGTATTGCAGGGGAACGTGGTAAATTGTTTCTGTGATTGTTCTGGCTAAATGAACCTAACATATCTAAATCAAAGTTGTGAAACTCCGTCATCATTAATTATGCATGAAAATATCTTTTGGATACATGGACATGTGATTTGTTTTTGCCTTGGATATGCATCGTTGTTGCTTTCTTGCATTATATTTTATTTGAATCATCTATTTATATTCTATTTATATTTTTCTGTCCTTGTAGCTAGATGAATATTTATGTTTAAAGTAATTCCTGGCCTATTCAAAACTCTGATTTCTAGAGTATTTATATATTAAATTCAAGGATTTTTTAAGTTTTTGTATCTTTTCTTCTTTAATGTTTACGCTTTGGCAGAAGGTGATACATGGCTTATCTTTTTGCTGTGATAGGAATCCCTGGTATCCAATGGTTATGAGTTCATACGCATAGATGGTACAACAAAAGCTACTGACAGAACAAAAATTGTTAGTGTAAGTTTTCTAAAAAGTCAAAACCATTAGACTTTAGTTATTGCATTTGAAATATTTATTCAAAATCTTTGTTTTCCTGAACCCAAAAAATAAAAATAAATAAATAACATTTCAGGACTTCCAAGAAGGCAATGGGGCTCCTATATTTCTCCTAACATCTCAAGTTGGTGGTCTCGGTCTTACACTTACAAAAGCAGACCGTGTGATTGTGGTTGATCCTGCTTGGAATCCTAGGTGCTTCCTTAAGTTTATTTCTTTCATTCACTCAGATTCAGCAAACATGAACTGACTACGTCATAAGATCGAGGATAGGCAAATTTGCTGGTGATTACAAATGGATTTGCCAAAAAATTCAGATATTTTAGGATATATCTTTTACTTTTGCAAACATCAATAATTGTCTTTATCCTTGACGTAAAATGTCCACTACATGGATTACATTTATTTTTCTTTATCTATCATTTTTACTGGCAGCTTGTGGAGTTTATGAATTTTGCATGTTGAAAAATATGTTAAAATGTTTGTGACATCCAGAAATGGCACGATGGTTGCACTTCTACATACTAAACTTTGGCCTCTAAACTACCCAAAGAACTTTTCAACTTCAACGCGTTTCTGATGTTTCACATACTTTTCTATCATTTTCTATTAAACAGCTGTCCCTTTCTTGCTGCTTCAGTTTTTTCTGTCCCTGTCAGGCTATGTTAAGAATTTTCTTGGTGTAATTCGTCGGTCAATTAATATATCTCTCTTTGTAGCACGGATAACCAAAGTGTTGATCGTGCATATCGAATTGGGCAAATGAAGGATGTTGTCGTATACAGGCTAATGACTTGTGGAACTGTTGAAGAGAAAATTTATAGGAAGCAGGTTCAATGCTCATCTCCCTTATTATTTATGGTTGTCATATGGTATGTACATGAGATGTAGTAGCTGGTTTTGAATTGCAAATATTGTTATTGTTTTCATGGTATTTAAAGATTTTAGAGCTGTTCTGAGTCAGTTCACCAGGTTTCAATACATTTCTTCAAGTGGTTGAAAAACTATATTGCATGTAATTTGTCTGACAGATTGCTTTGGGGAAGGGTTTATTTAGTAGGAAAAGCCTGACAAAAATTTAAATGTTCCTCTGTTGCAGATTGCAATTTATTTGTAGAATTTGTTTTAATCTGCTAAGCCAACATTGCATGGTTTCTTTCCAATTGTCCTCTGTATCCATAATAAATGTTTACTTTGGATGTTAGTTAGATGCATGGGTTCTTTAAAATTGAAACATTAGTACAATGGGATGAAGTTGACTCCTAAAAATTTCTGTTGTAGATATTCAAGGGGGGATTATTTAGAACAGCAACTGAAAACAAAGAACAAATTCGATACTTTAGCCAGCAGGTATGAGGTTTTATTTGTTGATTTGCTGGGATAAATTCCTGGCATCTTTTTTAAGCATATGTACATGTCTTTTAAAGTTAAATTAATTTTTTCAGGATCTTCGGGAGCTATTCAGCCTCCCAAAGCAGGGGTTTAATATTTCCCTCACACAGCAACAGTTACATGAAGAGCATGACAGCCAGCACAAAATGTACTGAGGCCTATTAGTGGCAACTTCATTTCTGCCTACTTATTTTTCTCTCTAATTAGCGAAGTTGGACTGTGTTTAGTTAATATTTGCTTTTGTAGGATCTTTAGTTTTGGAGATCTCTCATCTTTGATCTTCCTCTCACCAAGAAACCCATTACTATTAGTAGTGTTTTTTAAAATTCCTAATAATGTGTTTTTGCACAAGCCTTTTTTTTTGTCTCTTAAAGAGTAGAAGCTAGCAATTCATTGGCCTGGATCCAAGATAGTTAGCAGTCCAGCACCTTTCATCGATTATGATTATGCATCTATGATCCATGCAAAAAAAATGCAAGTTTTGTGGAATTGTTTGGTTATGAATTATTAAATTCCAATGACTTTCTATATGAATTCCATGCCATCTTATCTCTTAATTTGTGTTTTTGTTTCTGTAGGGATGAATTTCTGGAATCCCACATAAAATTCTTAGAGACTCAAGGTATAGCAGGAGTAAGTCACCACAGCCTATTATTCTCAAAGACAGCAACTGTACAAGTTGCACAAGAAGAAGAAGATGAGATAAGGTGAAACTCTGCTCCGTTTTTTCTGCTTTTGGGTACAAAACAATGCTACCTCTATTTTTTTCTTTTTATAAACACGCAGTTCCTTGTTTTTATATGTGTGCTTCTTTGCATACTGTTCTTGCATATTTTGAGCTAAGGTAAAATGGAATAAAATTACGTGAATTCTAAACCCCTCTTAGTTTGCATGAATTCTCCTTTGATTCTACTCCAAACAATTCATTAGTTCAAATTATGGAGCTACCAGCTGGTTTATGCATTGTGATAAAAGGCCTGCCATTTTCTTTGCTATAAAATTGGTATCCTGAATTCCACTGATAGTATAACTACTTGGTTCAAATTATTAGTCCAAAAATAGCATAAAACGTTTACTCTTTTTGCCCTTAATTGTAAATCACGCATTCAAACCTCAGGAGTATAAAGGTAGTATTTGTATTTGAAAGCTTTATTCGTGCAAAGCATACTAATCACTATCCTCATTCCATACCTTTTAAATCTGGCGTGGTTTGGTACTTAATTTGTGGGTTCAGGAAAAAGGTATCCACAATGGTGGGAAATTCATCATCAAGTTATTCACTTGAACGTGATGTTGATGGGTATGATCTTTACATTTGATTATGTATTTTAAAAAATAAACCATCATATTCTTTTAAAGCTATTTAGTGCATGTTATTTAGTTTCTAATATTTGACAGGGCTGTGCATGCTTTCAATCCCAAGGATGTAAATCTGAAGAAGAAAAGCTCTTCCCCAGATAGTGTGGGTAAATTGACAGAATCTGAAATCAAAGAGAGAATCAATCGGCTGTCACAAATACTTGGAAATAAGGTATGATTTAAATGACATGTGAAAAGGCAGATAAAACTATTGCTTCAGAGTAACTGCTCGAATTACAAACATTGAAGGTCGAGAATTGCCATCCAAAACCATATTGAGTAAATAAAATTGAAGGCTGGTATTGGCTTGACCTTTCGTTTTATTTTTCCTTGCTTGGGAGCAGTCGGGTTTTATTCTAACGCTGATTCAATAGCCCAAATTGTTGAATACATTATTTGTTCGTGTTAAATGGATTCAACCCTCCATGCCATCTTCATTTTATGTTACTTTTAAGGAACCATTTCAAGCTGGTTGTGCCTGAATTAAAGTAGAAGCTTTTTAATCGCTTCTTCTTTTCTCAGTTCTGCTTTTCTGTTTACAGGTTACCATTTCAAGGTTACCAGACCAAGGAGCGAAACTACTAAAGCAGATTGGCGAATTAAATTCAGAGCTCAACAACCTGAGAATGGAGAAAGCAACGGAGAGAAAAGGGATCATCAGTCTGGATGATTTAACTGGGGAATTTGAAAAACGATTGAATGTATAGATCATTTTTACTGAAGCAAATGGAGGCAACGAGAGTTGAAAGAATATAATTTTGTTGGCTATACTGAGAATGGCCATATATATATCTTCAACATACAATGCTTTCTGGGCTGGGGCACGTACTTTCTGCTTGCTGTTTATTGAATCAAATGTAATTAATCCTTGTCAAATTACGATATAAATTCTGTTTGGGGCCTTGCATGTTATCTTAAGATAACAATGGTGCCCAAAAAAGCGTTGATATTGTTTATAGAACATCTGAAGAGATTTATAAAAATTTCAGTTTGATTATATTATAAAAACTTCAATAAGTAAATACTCATATTCTTTTTAATTTAAACATGTATATATTTTATTTATTAAAGGAATTTGATTTGAAATTAGTTATAAATTTAAATATATATTTAGTATGTCTGCTATAATCATCATTTGATTATGAACATGTTTCATTAAAAATAATTTTATTTCTTTTCTCAGACTTTTCATCCTAATAACTTATTTTTTTTTACCTTTTATATTTTTTAAAACAAAAAAAATTAAATCAAAATCAAAAACTAAAATGAAATGAATGAAGATTAATTTATAAATAAATGTATAAACACAGGGACTAAATAACAATTTGTGAAACCAGAAAGACTAATTAATTATTTTTACTAAACTACAAAGACTAAATTATAATTAACTAATATTTAATTAAACAAGTTAGATAAGTAGTGGCACCAATTTTTTCATTGCCTATGCCTCCCAGTCCCTCCCTCCGTCCTCCAAAATACACTGCATAAATCAAAGAAACATGGCAATTAGATTACTCTACCACCAACCAACCCTACTCACCTCCTCCACTTCTCTCCGCCTCTTCTCCTCCATCCAAAACCATAACTTCTCTTCAGATAACGATGCTTTCTCTCCTCGAAACGATACCCTTCTCCCTACCCTCCAACCTTCAAACGACGCCGATTTACTCTCTCAAATCCTCCTCCACCACCACAACCCATTCCATGCCATGGAATCATCTCTTCAATTACCCGGAATTTCTCTCACCCCTTCCCTCCTCCACCAAACCCTCCTCCGCCTCCGCCACAACTCCAAAATCGCCCTTTCCCTTTTCCACCACTCCCTCTCCCTCCCTCCCACCTCAACCGACACTCCACCCACCTCGACCGGCACTTCTACTACCTCAGCCGACAGTGCAGCTGCAACCACTGTCACTTACAATCTTATGATCGACATTCTAGCCAAAGTCCGACAATTTGATGTCTGTTGGCAACTTATAGTTGAAATGGACCAACGTAACGTAAAACCCACTTCAGAAACTTTCTTTGTTCTCATTAGGAGATTGGTTGCTGCGGGACTTACTCGTCAGGCAATTCGTGCTTTTGATGATATGGAAAGTTTTGTTTCTGAGCCTGTGAATGAGACCCATTTTTGTTTCCTGCTTGATACTTTGTGTAAATATGGGTATGTGAAAGTGGGTGTTGAGATTTTTAATAAAAGGAAGCATAGGTTTAGTCCTAATGTCAAAATGTATACAGTTTTGATATATGGGTGGTGCAAGATTGGTAGAATTGATATGGCCGAGAGGTTTTTGAAGGAAACGGGTGAGAGAGGGATTGAGGCTACTGTTGTTACATATAATGTTTTGTTAAATGGGATTTGTAGGAGGGCTAGTTTGCACCCGGAGAGTAGGTTTGAGAGGACGATAACATTGGCAGAGAATTTGTTTGATGAAATGCGTGAGAGAGGGATTGAACCCGATGTCACAAGTTTTTCTATTGTTCTTCATGTGTATAGTCGGGCGCATAAGCCTGAATTGACGCTTGATAAGTTGAAGTTGATGAAGGAGAAGGGGATTTGTCCGAGTGTGGTGACTTATACTTCGGTGGTTAAGTGTCTTTGTTCGTGTGGGAGGATTGAGGATGCGGAGGAGTTGCTTGGTGAGATGGTGAGGAATGGTGTTAGTCCTACTGCGGTTACATATAATTGTTTCTTTAAGGAGTATATGGGAAGGAAGGATGCAGAGAGTGCGTTGAAATTGTATAGGAAGATGAGGGAGGATGGTTTGGGTTCTTTGGGTTTGCATTCATATAATATATTGTTGAGGATGTTTATGATGTTGAATCGATTGGATATTGTGAACGAGATATGGGAGGATTTAAAATCTAGTGGTTTAGGGCCAGATTTAGATTCATATACAATGTTGATTCATGGGTTATGTGAGAAAGAAAAGTGGAGGGAGGCTTGTAAGTTTTTTGTTGAGATGATAGAAAAGGGATTGCTTCCCCAAAAGGTTACTTTCGAGACACTATACAAGGGTTTAATACAGTCTGATATGTTGAGAACTTGGAGAAGGTTGAAGAAGAAGCTTGATGAAGAGTCAATAACATTCGGTTCAGAGTTTCAAAATTATCAGTTAAAGCCATACAGGAGATGATGTGCTATTTCCGCACTATGACAGACTTTAATCATTTACTTCTAGAGGTACTCTATTTTAACTACTGACTTCTTTTTTAAGTTTATTATAAGAGTACTAGTTGAGTTATGCTGAGTCATATGAAACTGAATAGTTTGGTTTTAGAATGGTGATTGATTTGCAACACAACATTTTTATACATGGTTGGTGTTGTTACCATATTTATTTAGTATCACTAATTGATGAAAAACATGTAATGTTAGCCATTGGCATTGTTTTTTAATCAGTTTATGTCAATTGATCCTGCTGAACTAATGGATATGTTTTATTCTCCCCTGAAAATCCTTTTCTGGCCTTTGATTTCTTGAGAAAATTCCTTTCCCTCTCTCCTGCTGTTGCAGAATTGTATCACCGTTTCCATCCCCGTGGTTCTCTTACTGATTTACCCTGCTTATGGACATAATTGGTTTCTCGATTTGAGCTTGAAAATGGAAGGAGTGCTTGGCATACATTTCTCCAGGCTGCTTACTGCATCGGTTTTCAAAGCCTCAGAGCTTAAGCCTCGCCATTTGACAATTGGTAATGTCCATGAAGACAGAAATGGCATGGCAAGGTGCGTGCCACCAGACAAGTCCCGGGAAAAAAATCTTAGCATATATGAACGAGACAGGATTTGCAAGATAAGTTCTGGTTGTTTTCTAGAAGATGACTATCAAAGGCAACGAAGCTAGCAAATCTGGCCGGGGAGTCACCTGAGCTAAGAAAATGCTGTGATATGATTAACTACTGCAAAAGCGCCACATAGGAGCACACATGATTTGCATTGAAGGTGCATCTAAGTTCAACAACCTCTACCAGTATCATGAAAAGATGTGATAGTTTGAATAGTTCGTGGTAGTTAGGCTGTATGCTGTTGCAGGAAATATTAATAAATACTTGTACTTTCATCCTGTCTTTGTTTTGCTACAAATATTACTCCTGTTGATAGGTTTCATTCTGATCCGCAATGATTGATCTTTACATCTATGTGAAGGAAAGAGTTTTGACATAATGAGAAAATACCCCCAATTTTCCTTTTGGTCACTCGATGTTTGATAGCATGCCACTGATATCGAGCAAGAGCAATGGCAAGAACAGCAGGCCTTTTATCCTATCTAAAGAGGATGTTTGAAGTTGAAGAAGCAATCCCACGAAACTATCAAGAAGAAAAAGAAAGGGAAAATGGAAAGAGAGAAACGGCAAGGAAAACGAAATCCATGAAGAGACTGAGTTGATGAATAGCAGAACTCTCCGTTCAGGTCTAGTCAACAATCATCAACACAACTAAAAAGAAATCATAAATAAATTGCAAATTAATAAATATTTAATGTGAGAGATATCCTTAAAATTAAAACTATGTGTTTAGCATCGTAATCTTAGAGGAATGTTAAATTCAAGGTGTAAGAAAAATTAAATTAAAGGGATAGATTATAGTACCAAGAGAGCTGGGGATAAAAGTGAAAAGAGGTTAACAGTTTGAGGATCAAAGTGGAAACGAAATGGTTGAACTTTTACCCGATGTTTTAAAAGCACAATTTATAGCGGGGTTGCGAGAAACACTCTATAGAGTAATCTTCATGTTAAAAACACACAAACTCGATGTGAATTTTTCCAACACAAATCCATCTTTTCTGTTTATAATAAGGCATGTTTCCCCCTCACTGGCTTCGTTCAGTGTTCATGTTGTGGGGGCAGATTTTGTATCCAGATCTCTTAACTTTATCTTATCTTCTGGTCATTCAAGGGAATTTTGGTCACCCTTGTCCTTTTAATTTATGGTGTCAAAGTCCGGTCAGAATAAAACTCTTTCCTTTACGTAGCTGTAAACACAGGATTTAAGATATCAGGAGATTGGGCATTGTAAACTTCTGTAAACTTCCTGTCAAGTATATCCGTTGAAGAAACTGATCAGGAGAAGAAGATAAGTAGTGCGTGTCAATGACCTCGCCCTTTCTTATTGCGCTAACAGACAATGGGCGAAGGTTGATCAACATTTCAATGGAGGAACAAGGAGCTCTTCCAGCTCTTTTCCTGAACTTTACAATGTCCAATCTCCTGAGCTGATTCAATCTTCCCAATTCTCTCATAAGAATATTTCTCTGATTTTCCTCCAAGAAGCAAAGCTTTTGTAGGGACTCGTGTAAACATCTGATTTGCTCAGGTGCCTTAAAACCACATTTAGTGGGAGTCTGGTCGTCAGAATCAATTTCATAACGATACACAAGAAGGTGCCGTAGTTTTTGAAGCATCAGAATCGCTACTGGCAATGGAGTTGCATGGGCATGTTTCAGATCCCGAACAACTGTGAAATCTGAAAATAGAGGAAAAATAATAAAACTATAGTTGATTACAAGCCAATCCCTTTTATAGAACTGGGCTATAGAACCTCTTGATAAAACTTAAGCATAATCCAATCCAATGATCGGATCGAAATTTATAGGTCAGATCTATCGCCCTGCAACCCAAGCCTCTTCTTGGGAATCAGTCCATAAACATCATTGAAAGACTATCCATGTAACCTAGTTGTGGTAGATTTACAACTGACTGATCAAACCACCTGCATCAAATTTGTGATGTTCGAAAAACTGTTGATGTGTCTGGTCTGGTTTTGGTAATGCTTTAAAAATTTGTATTTCTTGAGGTACTTTGAAGACTGAGAAGCCCTGTCTTCAAAGCCCAATAGGGGAAAGTTTTCACAAGAGATGTCATCACCACAAACACAATCACCATGCAGGATATGTAACATTGTCCAAAGCCTGCATCAATGTCATAAAATGATTTGTCAGAAATAGATCAAACATATTACATATATATTAGATATACATACATGGTTAAGTTGATGAAATTATCCACTACATATACCTGTACATCTCGGCCGATGCCAATAACAATCAGAGCCAAAAGGCCTTTTGTATTCATAATAACTCCAAGAAGAATAGCATCACGAGCAGAGATACCAAAGGCCTTACAGACGAGGAAAGAGCTCCAAACCTTGGCCGAGCAAGCCAAGACAACAATCACCACCAACATGACTACATTAGTTTGAGACATCATAAATACTAAGTCAATTCTACCAAGTTGATCAAATATATATATATATTCCCTCTCTTTGTTACTATGTGATATTTCACTCGGAACTAAGGCTATATTTGTTTCTCGAAAAGTAATTTTCAGGAAATCACTTTTCAAATTTTCATATATTTGTTTGTCATTAGAAAAATTGGTCAATGAAAAACACTTTCCGGTCAATGGAAATATTTTCCGGTCAACAGAAAACACTTTCTAGTAAAAAAAAAAATTTGGTTTGGTTTCCAGAAAAGTATTTTCCCTTTTGGCTGTGTTTGTTTTACAGAAAGTGGTTTTCAGGAAACCACTTTCCAAATTTTCATGTGTTTGTTTGCCATTAGAAAAGTTGGTCAATGGAAAACACTTTCCAATCAAAGAAAAATTCAGCTTGGTTTTCAGGAAAGTATTTTCTTAGAAAATTTGAGAGGAAAACACTTTCCAGAAGTTGTGAAAAATTTAGAAAATTATTTGCTGATTATATCAAATTTGATCATCAAACTTTTGATTGCTATAAATAATTTGTTTTGAATATTTATTTTTCAATTTCATCTCTTAAAATTTAATTTTTATATTAATTTTGGTCCTTATTTTTATAATTGCTATTTGCTTTTTCCTTATCATTTTTTTATTGAAATTTTTTATCTATCAAATTTGATCATCATTCTTTTAATTGTTACTTATTTTATTTGAAATAATTTATGATATGTTAATTATTATTATTTTAATTTCTTCATCTTTCATTTTTTTTAAAATTTTTTAGATTTGATCTCTATTATTTTGATTATTATTTATTTTATTTGAGATAATTTATGAAATTATATTTTTTTTCAATTTCATTCTCATTCAACTTTTTAATTTGTAAGATTTGTTTCTCATTATTTTAATAAACTTGAGAAAAATAAAACATTAATAAGTTATTTTCCAGCTCATTTTCCATGACATAACCAAACACTGAAAAATATTTTCCAATTTATTTTCCATTACACTACCAAACATCGGAAAATACTTTTCTGGAATTCACTTTCCCAAAATTCATTTTTAAAAAAAAACTACTTTCCAGCAAACAAACAGAGCCTAAGAGTGCATTTGAGATTGATGTCTGGTTAAGTTCCTTTTTAGTATAATTCAAAAAAAAAAACATGTATTTTACCTTATTTTATTTTCAAATGTTTGTTTTTGTATTCCAAACAAATTTTTAAAAAATATAAATTTTTTTTTTATTTCAAATTTTTTTTTGTGTTTTTTAGATTAACTAACGTTGAAAATGAACCGTGAAAAAAATAATAAAAAATATTATTTTAATATATTTTCAAATAAAATATAAAATATATTTTACTATAATATTAAATAAACTCTTAGCAATTTTAGTGAGATGTATTTTATATTTTAAGAAGATTGTATTTAAAAAAATAAATTCACCTCACCGTACATCATTCCCAAACACTAAAATGTTCACTAATCAAATGTTCACTGATCGAAACCAAAACCATTCTGTGCTGCAATGCAGTTTTTAAGTAGTTCATGCACAGGCA
>Ga0325414_1002870_pt1 | contig 17737 bp, 8 predicted proteins | sample PopdelMetagenome_8_FD_206183 | JGI IMG/M metagenome (GOLD analysis project Ga0325414, IMG submission 206183) | Populus deltoides microbial communities from Bellville, Georgia, United States - Leaf-PdKOR-R3 | ecosystem: Host-associated > Plants > Phyllosphere > Phylloplane/Leaf | place: USA... | reverse complement strand
TCATTTTTATCAAACATATTTTTCATTTAATTTATTTATATCATAATTTATATAAAAGAAATAACTTTTGACTTACAACTTAAAAGTCAAAAATTATTTTTTATAAGTCATATTCTCAAAGTGCTTTTTTAATTGTTAATTAAACATCGTATTTTCTTTTCATTTTTTTCATTGCGAATAGAAATTGGAAAACCCTCCCCCGAGGCATAAATACGGACACATGAATTATACATCTTCAAGTCATGAGATCACCAGCAACACCCCTTTCATGGTTTTCTATTGCTCTTCCCAAACACTTTTTTAATAATTGTGAATTTAATATTTTAATAAATATATCACGTATTTATTTTCTTAGAATCACATTCCAATGAAATATATATATATATATATATATATATATATATATAAGTGTAATAGAATTCAAAATATAATAAGTTGCCGGGCCATAAGACATAGCAGGTAAAGACAGAAGGAGATTCGTTTCAGATATAGAGAATGCAGCCAACAAAATCCTAACCCTATGACTTTTGAAATAGTTTGTACCAGCAATCACAGTTTTATAAATATTTTTTCAGGGTGAAAAAAATAAATATGCAAATTTCTCTAATATGTTTTTAACATCAATAAAAATCCTCATAGCAAGTTATAACTTGTTTTGACCCTCTCTTTATGTAGTATCTGGAAGAAAAAGGCCAAGTTGCCCGAAAAAACTTAGCCACTTTGTTTTTGCGTTTTAAAAACGTTTTTGAAAAAAAAATTATTTTTTCTTTGCTTCAAATTAATTTTTTTATATGTTTTTAGATCATTTTGATGCGCTGATATTAAAAATAATTTTTTAAAAATAAAAATAAATATTATTTCGATATATTTCTGAGTAAAAAGTACTTTAAAAAGCAACCGTAACCACACTCTCAAACAATATACTTCTTCACAGCTGCCACCACCACAACCAAATATATTTTCTTAAGCCTCTCTTTCATCCCCTCCAACAATAACATAGTCTCCACCATCCCCTACCAAACCATGACCAATGATCAAAAAAAGTTTCATTACCACCATCAACCATGTAGCCTTGTCATCCTCACCGATAACCTCAAAAAAGAGTTAAGGAATGAGGTGATTGGAAGAAAAAACACGGGATCAAAATCAAAATAAAAGTTTAAATCTCTATACACCACAACTATATAAAAAAATAAGATAGAAGATTGGGAGATTGGGAGATAAAATAAAAGAGAGAGAGTGACAGGAAAAGCGAAAAGGATAAACATGCAATATACTGTAAATATATTAGATAAATACTCAGAAAAGAGAATGAATGAAAGCACACAGATACCTAAAAGTGGAGAGAAATAATATAACAAAACATCATAAAAATATAGAAAACAAATAAGAGAAAAAAGATTAAAAAATGGGAAAGAAAAAAGAAAAGAAAAAAAGAAGTCCAAGCCTATATATATATATATATATATATATATATATATATATATATATAAAACTATTCACTTATACTTGTTCACAACCACCACCACTTTAACCAAATATATTTTTTCCAGCCTCTCTTTCATCCCCTCCATCATTAACATAATCATCACCATCCCCTACAAACCATAACAGATAATCAATGACCAAAAGAAGCTTCACTGCCACCATCAACCATGCAACCTTGTCCTTCTCATAGATAACCTTGAAGAAAAACAACATTTTCTTTTATCTCTATCTCGGTAGTCAAACTGCAACCCCTTTTTTTTTCAATCAAACAGCCTAGCCACTACTTTCTTTCTCATCCTTTTTTGAAACTAAAAGAATTAATTGTAATTGTAACTAGTAGAGGTGAGAGGGAACGAGAAAGCGAAACAATAGAAACCAAAGCTTTCCCATCACCGATGTCTCTCCTAGAGTAGTACTACACTTTATCACTATCATATAAAATAAAAGAAGAGGAAGCACCACTAGTTCCTGATGGTCACACTCTTCCATTTCATGAGTGCGTGAATCCATATGACATCGGTCATGGTCGTGCATATAAGCATGCACCACCATATCCCAAACATGTCAACATTGTCTTGCCTTTTTCCAACTCTTTTTGGTCAATTGGCAGCTTTAGTAGGTCATCCTCTAATCCAAAATGAAATTTTGTTTGCTTTGTATAATTGGTAACATGTTCTTATTGATTTTTGTGTGGACATTGTAAATATTTGAAGGGTTGTGATCTATTATATTGTGTGATAACCCTAGGGCTATGAAGCCATTGGGGATCTATTTTAGAAAGTAATAAGATGGAATCAACACCCCACAACAAGGTTGAAATAACGGGATGATCATGTATATAAATGTTAAATTATCATGTGTAGATACTTTTTATGTGGTTATTTGATTTTCTTATGTGGAGACATTTTAATTATAGATTTTTTACTTCTTTGTTTTTTAATGATTTCTTATAAGCTATAATAAGAGGGTTTTTTTGTGTAAAAATTTATGTTGTTCATTTTTATCAAAGGGTCAACTTATTAACAATATGATCCTTAACCAGGTCTGTGAATCAGATGTTGAAATTTTGTTATTTCAAATAATAAATAAAATATTTTTAATTAGCTTTGTGTGATTTATGTTCACTCAAGGGGTAGTATGATTCTTAAATGGATCCTATTCATTGAAAGTTGGAAAAACATTATGTTTTAAAAGCTACATACATGTAATATTTTTTTTAAATGTGAATTTGATTTGTAAGTTAATGGTGATGTTGACCAATACCTTATTGATTCTCTTTCCTGTTATATAGTAAATCATTATCCTACCAACAGAATTGTCTTTGAGGTGAAAATATTCATTTTTTTAAAATAACATATACAACATGTGATTTTTTTAAAAATTTTTCCATTGTATGTAAATATTTGTTTTATTAATATGTACATATGTTTTCTTAGAAGTTTTCATATGTTAGGATAGTACCCTTATCATTGAAGTGAATATGGGTTAGGTCAATATGACCCTACCAAGACCCTTTTAAGTGTGAGTAGAGATCTTTATAATCATTTTAGGTGTAATTCAATAGAATGAGTTTAAGCTTAAATTGATCGCTACTATCCTCTTGGGTCTATCACTCGTATTCTAAAAATAAGTATTAGACTTTTTGTTAGACTAGGTCTCAAATCACTATCTTAAGATTAGTAGTTTTTTACCATAAATATTTATACTGATTTAGACAAAATTACTTTTACAAGAGCATAATAGGTACCTTTATCATCAAAGATAAGCAACATTGTATCTTAACTTATATAGGATATATATGTGATGGTTATCTTCTCTATTACATAATCAATCTTTTACTTAGAACTATAAAAACCAGTTAGGATTTCTAGTTTTTATAAAATTAGGTGGTGACTCCTATTTTTAACTTTATCCTTACCAAACCTAAAACAAGAACGTTGAGATTTTTCTTGGGATAAAATGACTACTCCGTAGAGGAATTAGTATGAGTTAGGATTAGTTTGGTTGTTTGAAAATAATGTGTTTGTTATGCTTTTTTATTTTTATATGATTACCTATATTGTGTGATTTTATTATATGGGTTTTTGTGCTCATGTTTATTTATTTATTTTTTATTTCATATATTTTGTTATCATGTATATTGGGTTGGATATGGACTTATGCCCATGAACCCATTCCATAACATTCATTTCCGTATACATCACTTTAGGTTAGCATGAGAAATTAGAGGTGCCTTGATGGGTTTTGCTTCGGGCTAGCACATATTAAACCATATACTCTCGTTGAAAGTGTATATGGTTATGATTAGTAACTGATTTGTCATTGCCTTGTTTTATGCTCTTTACACTTTGTAGGCGTCAGGTCAACCTTTCAAGATGTGTTTACTTAAGTGATGATATTTCATCCATTCCAAAAGTAACATAGTTGCTATTGTCACTGACCCAACCACTACCAATAACCAGAAGAAGCTTCACTACCTCCATCAACCATACAACCATGTCCTCCTCATTGACAACCCCAAAGAAACATAAAGGCTCCTCTCATCTCTATCTTGATATTCAATCATCAAAACTGCCTTACAAATCCTCCTTTTTTTTTTTCAAACAGCCCATCCACTACCATGAAAACATCAATAACAGCTGCAACTAGTGAAGGTGAGAGGGAATGAGAGAGAAATAATATAAAACAAACCTTTCCAAACCATAATCTCTTTTTTAGAATAGCAGTGGACTTTATTACCAACATAGAAAAAAAATAGGAGAGAAAGTCACACCAGTTCTTGCAAGTCACACTCCTCTATTTTGTTGGTGCATGAATCCACATACCACCAATTATAGCAAAGTGTGTGAGCATGCGCCGCCACATCTTCAATACAGTAACACTACATTACCTTTTTCCAATGCATTTTCATCAATTATAGCAGCTCTAACAGGTCATTTTCAAATATAAAATGAGTTTTTACTTGCTTTGTATAACTGGTAACATGATCTTATTGGTTTCTATATGGATATTGTAAATATTCAAAGGGTTGATATATGTGTTGTTTCGTTGTAAAGCCACTGGGGATCTATTTTGAAAAATGATAAGGTGAAATCAATACCCAACAATAGGGTTGGAAGGATGAGATGATCATATATACAAATGTTTGATTGTCATATGTAGATAATTTTTATATTGCTGTTTGATTTTCTTGTGTGGATGTGTTTTAAGTATAGATATTTTTATTTCTTTGGTTTTCAATGATTTCTTAAAAAAAAAATGTTAAGAGTATTTTCTTGCAAGTTTGTGCGTGTGTGTTTGTGTGTGTGTGTGTGTATATATAGGCTTGTATTGTTTATTTTTATCAAATGGTCAACCTATTAGGAGTATGATCCTTAAATAGGTCATGTTAGAGTGCGTTTGGTATTGTGGTGGTTGTTGTAGTTGTGGTTTGAAAAAAAATAATTTTATAAAAAGTGCTTTTAGTTGAGATTGGTTGGAAAAAATATATGTTTGGTTAAAACTATGATTGAAATTAAGGTTGAAGAAAAAGTTGTTTAATATGTTTGGTTAAAAATTATGGTTCAATTTCATGTTATGGTATAATTACCTAAAAGGACTTCATTCATAATATTAATGAACAGTTAAATAAAAGTAACATTACAATCAATAAATTTTTGCAAATAGACCTAAACATATTATAACAATATTTTATAATTGTGTCATTAAACTTGCGGCAATCCTATCATGTACGTAATCCATACACAAATATATATATATATATATATATATATATATATATATATCAAGGAAAAAAAATATATATCTTTTCGCTTATTGTTTCTTAGTTTTATGTTGATATGGCCCTATTATGCATAATATTAATATTTTTTCCTTACGATATATTTTTTTATCAAAATTACATGACAACTAACTTGTCAGTCGAATTGTTTAACCAGCACTAAGAGACTGTTTGGCATTGTGTTTGTAACTACGTTTCATCAAATTTTGAATTTTGTTTTTGCTAAAATTGAATGCGGTTAATACTTTTTGGATCGTTTTGATGTGCTGATATCAAAAATGATTTTTAAAAAATAAAAAAAATCATTGCCATGTATTTCGGCACGAAAAGCTATTTGAAAAACAATCGCTACCACACTGCCAAACACACTCTAAAAGTAGTGAAGGCAATAATATTTCAAGGTTAGGTTGAGTTTAAAGGGGGCACTTGTCTGTTTTTGTCAAGGTTGGTAACAAAACAATTTACCAAACGAGAAGAGAACATGATGTTTTTTGGTAAATTTCCACATAACTCATCTCTAAAAAGTTTAACCACATGTTGAACTTGCAAAAAGCAGTATTTTACTGCTTTCTGATAATTGAGGTCCTGCCGCATATAAATGGTGGGACCCATACTTTTAACTTTTTTGATAATCTGTAACCAAACGGTTATATCAATGCGTTTCTTGAAAACACGAACGTTGTCGTATAGATAAACGCACTCTTAAAAGGATATGGAAACTCTATTATTTTTCATATAATAATAAATAAATAAATAAAATATTTTTTTATGTGATTTGTGTTCAACACAGGGCAATATGGTCCTTAAACGAGTCATACTCTTTGGAAGTTGGAAAAATCATAATGTTTTAAAAGTTATATACATGTAATATTGTTTTATGAAATGTTAATTTGATATGTGAGTTAAGGGTGATGTTGGTCAATACCCTACTGATTCGCTTTTGTATTATATAGTAAACCATTATTTTACGAGCAGAACCATCTTTGAGATGATTAACATTTATTTTTCTAATACACGCGTGAACTATACAATTGTTTTTGCCTTTGTTTATAAAAGTTTTTTTTTTTAATTGATGTGTGTATGTGTTTTCTTATAATTTTTTATGTATTAAGATATTCTCCATCATTAAAAGTGAATTTGGATCGGGTCAATCTAACTCTACCCATACTCTTTGAGTGTGAATTAAATAGAATAGACCTAAACCCAAATTGACCTTGATCATCATCTTGGATCCGATACTTATATTATAAAATTGATTTTTTATGAAAAATAATTGTAAATTTAATGTAATTCATGAGAAAAAAATAAATTCATCTTTGTTTTAAACAAATGAACACATCTTTTAAAGTTTTTTATTACAAAAAAACTATAAAAGGAAGAAAAAGAAAAATGAAAATAGTTTTCTATTACTAACACAGCTTTATTTAAAATAAATCCATGTGCACACACAGACACATCCTTTTTAACCTTTTGTTGTTGTTATTTTCCCAGCCAGTTGGCAGCCACTTCCCCATCATAGACCTTCTGCATGGATGAAAGAAAGAAGATAAAAGACCCGTTGTGTGATGCTGACACTGCATAAATTTCCCGTGAAGAATTCAGCTGTCTGGAAGGCTGTCCAAAAATAATTCCACCAAACAAAAGAAAATGAACCACAAATTGTCTCATCAATACAAAACAGTATGAGTGCATGGCACATATTCATGATGGAGCCCTGAGGAGACCCACATTACAAATCATATTATCATAAGCTAGCTTGCAGGACCAAACTCCTTCTCTATTTGTCAACAAACCAGGAGAGTGAAAAGATTGATTACAAATACAAAACAATTAGGGGAAAAGCATAGCACAAAGCAGAGATCAATACCATACAATCTCAAAGCTAGAAATTCACAAAGATGAAGAAGCTACGCCCTCTTGTCTAAAATTTGGTGGATGGTACAATGAGTAGAAGATTTAACAAACAAATGAAAGCCATGGCTGCATAGATGGGAACTTGATGACAGATTGACAAAGAATTGTTGGAGATTTCAGAAGAATCTACGGCTAGAGGCATTCCGTCACTGTTGAGAGTGCACGACTGTGGATCAAAGCCATTGGTGCTCAGCATCATAGCTCGTATGACTGCAGTAACTGTGTGAATGTAAGCCGTGCGATTCTTGGCAAGTAGCCATGTAAGACCCATCAACTGGCAATCTTTGTTGTGCATTCTTGCGGTCCTATCCTCTGACTTGCTTGAATTTAAAGTCTTCTTGTTGTTAAGCTGCATCAAATCATTATCAAATAGAAAAGGTAAAAGACAGATTGTTTATCTTTGGAGAAGTACACGTTTTGGTGCTTGAAGTTGTAACTAATTATTTGGTGCAACTTCCAATTAAAATCTAATGTAAGCTACACCCTTGTCTTCCAACATCCAACCAATGTAAGAGAATCTAACCAACATAGAATAAAGAAAGAATCTCACTAACATAAAAGTGGTGAAAATTCAGGCATTGCCATAGAGAGTTAAGAGCCTCCAAAGTTTTCAAATTCTCCATGTCCGAATCATAAGAAAGTAGAAATAAAATAACTGATATTTGAAATGTCCAGAATCTAATTGCATATACCACTGTGACTATACATTGAGAATAAACAAAATTCTAAGATCACACAACACCAGTTCTTGCTGGCAACACTCAACAGCAAACCATAATCAGGTCTTAATCCAAGCCAAGCATTGCACTCGACAATGTAAGAAACGATGAATCTTAAAGGAAACTGCCTAATAAACAAACGCTAACTCTTACTCGCACTTCAGTCTGGGAACAAGGCCACTCCTTTGTCACCAAATATCTCAGATTCCCACCAATAGAAAATTGGTAATGGGAGTAAAGTAAGCACAAAAAAAAAAATGAAGGTACAACTTTCCCAATTTACCAAGTGCAGAACAAGACACACAAACCCTATCAACTTCTTGATCTTCCTTCCTCCACAACAACCATTAAACAACAAATCAAGACAAAGCAAAACAAAACAAACCCAAGAATTGGAAAAACAAAGAATTCGAAGCATTATAATCGAAACTAATTAAAGAAAGAAAGATTCTAGCTTACCAAGTGAAGACTGTTCAAGCACTTGGAGCAGCCACCAAGACCAGGAAATCCATTCACATTGTTACTATTACTCAAGCAATTTCTTTCTAATTTCTTAACGCTCTTATCCCCAACAAGCTTTCCCTTTCGGTTCAAAGAAAAGGCTTCCGGGCAACTCAGAGGGTGCAATCTAATACCACAATAACAATACACAACATCACAAGTCTCATTAGGCTTAACCAATTCTATGCCTTTCTCTTTCAACCCTTTGGAGAGCCCATCAACACAAGTCTCGGAATCATCAGGAAGCAAGGGCATGTCATACGATGGAGAACGACCCGTTGTTGTCGCTGGGATTACTTTGTTAGCTCCGCTAAGTGCAGTGGCAGAGTAAGCAGAGTAAAGCCAAGCAGCAAGAACTGGACAGCACCGGGTCCTGTGGAGGTGCCCGCTAGCAGAGGAGCCACTACCACAAGCTGATTTAATGCCATGGAAGAGTTCATTGGGAAGCTCTAATGGGCAACCAGCAAGGTTAGATTGCTCAGGGGATGCAGGGATTGTTGCTGGCGGTGTTGGGCCTGGTTTAAATGGTTGAATTGTAGCCGGGTCCGGGTTGGGCAAACCCGCAAGGAGAAGAGGAAAACAAGTGAGTAACAAGAGGAAAGTTAGGATGTTTAGGGACATTGGTGTCAGAAAGAAACGTAGTCTGTACTCGTGGGTTTGCCTTTCAGAGGGTGTTGTAAGGAAGAGTGTGAGATGAATAAAGGGTAAAGGTTAGAGAAGAAGGAAGGAAAAGAATGGTGGGGTTATGGAAACCAGAGCTGAGAGAGTGGGGCTGAGTTATTTTTTGGCATTTTGCTAGCTAGACGCATACTATATAAGGTTTTCACAGCTTCGGTTAGAACCGATCCATTATCCTACAGATGTAGAATGATCATTCTAACATCTAGTTATAATGTGTTTTCTATCAAGTGTCTGATCCCACCATTTCTCCTTTTTCATATTTCTTAATAAAAATGTTGTACAGGATGATGGCTGGTCTTGTTTAAAGTGAGTTGGGGAGAGGGGATTAGTGAATAGTATCATTGATTAAATCATTCCTGAGTCAAAAAAGTCCGATTTACGAGGCCTTTATAATGTTAGTATATGAGCATGACTGGTTTTCGTGTGCTTTCTTGGTGCCTGTATTAGTATAATGTACCTATATTCGGTATGGTGATTTTGAGGTGATTTTTTTAAAAAAATTACAACAGTAACCTAAAAGTTTGGGCTAAATAACATTAATTAATTTTTTTAAAATAATATATTTTTATCTTGTTGTGCTTTAGAAACACGATATTTACCGACACATCTTAGTCTCCAAACATCTTAGGATTTTTTTTCTTTAAAATCCGACATTATTGTTGTCCCTGCCGCTCCAATATTTTTTGATTCTATAAGTTAGGTAAATATATTACATTACTATTAAATATACGAGTTTATATTTAATTGTATTTGGTTTAGTTGAAATGCAATTATTGTTTAAGGTTAAGGTTAAATTTATGGTTTGTTGAATTAATGATTAATTAGCTATGAATACCATCAATTAGGGTTGATTTGATATGGTTGAACATGAAAATAACTTGAATTAATTAGGAACTAATTCTTTCAATGAATTATGTGTTGTGTTGAATTTTAGACAAGTTGTCAAATTAGGAATTCTATGTGAATTGGTTGGAATTAGCTAGTAATGTTATCTGTTATGCTTAATGATTTCATGCAATAGAACATGAATACAGTAAAATTTTGATGAATTACACATTCTATTAAATTGTGGATAAGTTGTTGAATTTTGTATTTTTTTTAATTGTTTGAAATTGCTATGAATTTGAGTTTGATTTCATACAATTAAACATGAAAAATATCAATTAGAATTGATACCATGAATTACATTTAATTTTGTCATGTGTTGCGCGAAATTTTGAGAATTTTTTTGAATTTGCTATGGATTTTCACAATTAAGGTTGATGTAATGTAATTTAATTAAAATTATATCTCATTGACATGAATTCAATTTGTTTCTTTTTTTTTACAGAATGACTTATAATATATTTATGTTATGTTATTATGGTGACATTATTGTTCTTGATGTAAATAATATTATCACATATAATGACGGGAGTAGTTTGTTGTTAAAAGATAATTTAGGCATATCATAAGTGGAAATGAAAGAACTATTAATCATGGACTTGGGTAGAAATATAATGATATAACTTGGAAGTGTTAAATTGGTGAACATTAGTATTATCCTGTACCGATTGTATGTGATGATAATTTTAAGGCAATGATTGATTCTGTCACCTAAAATGAATTGAACATGATGGTATTGTATGTGAGTAGTCGATCAAATTATTCATGAGTCCCAACGTCTAGTTGAATATGTATAAATGCATCATAATTCATTAATTCTTCAAAGTCAGCTAGTAAAGGAGAAACTATTTATTGTCGAATAATTTGCTACAAAGGATTGATCATACTATTTTTGAGAATCCATTTGTTGATCAACATGGATTTGACTATTTTGAGTTTAGTGACAATGAAAAAGATGAGATGTTAAACCTAAATGTGATAGTAAATATTGATGATGTTGATAATGATGTTGATGATTAAATAATACCTTATGTTCAGAAATTTAGAGATGTTTTTGGGTCTGTATTTGTTATTTCTCATGATTGAGCATTTAGTCATAAATGTTTGTCAAGAGGCTTTGATTTGGAGGTTGGACAAACATTCAATAGTAAAAATGATTTAGTTAATGCAGTTAAATAGTGGCATATTGCACATTCAGTTAAATACCGAGTTTAATAGTCGAACTCGACCTTTGATCAATTACAATGTATGTAAGCACCTGAATGTAAGTGATATTTATGTGGGGGGACATCATAAAAGGTTGGATTCGTTTGAAATAAAAAAAGTTAATAGGACCATATACATGTAGCTCGACTTTTGTCTAAAAAGATCACCATTAGCTCGCTACAAATTTTATTATTAGTGCTATATCAACTCTTGTGATGGAAAATCTTTCAATGATGATTACAAGCATACAGAATGAAATAAAATTCCATCACAAGTATAAAATGTCGTATAACAAAGAATGAGTTGCAAAACAAGAAGGTGCTTGAGCATCTACTTGGTTCATATGAGGAGTCGTTTGAAAAACTATCAAGGTTGTTGTTGGCAATAAAATAATAAAATCCTAGAATAATTGTTGATTGGACGCACAAAGAAAATCTTGATAATAGTACAATTGTTTTTGAAAGTTTTTTTTTTTTTGTCATTTAGAGCTTGTATTGAAGGTTTCAAGTATTATAAACCACTAATCAATATTGATGATACATATTTGTATGGGTGATATGATGAAAAGTAATTGATTGTAATTGTTTTTTATACAAATAATAAGATATTCTTGTTAACTTTTGCAATTGTTAATAAAGAAAATAATTTTAATTAGAGATGGTTTTTACTTTGCTTATATAGATACATTACCAATGATTGAACATATAAATGTATAATATCAAATAGACATGCAGGCATAAAAAATGGAATAGAAGAAATTTAGCATGAACCTATAAGATATCATCGGTATTGTGCCCAATATTTTGTTAGCAACTTCAATTATAAATTCAAAGACCTATCTACAAAAAAAGATTTGATGAAAATGTGTTATGAACCTTCAATGTTTAAATTTGATTTATTGTATGAAAAAATGTATAAGTTAGACCTAGCATATCAAGAATATATTGAACGGGAACCAAAATAAAAATAGACATTATGTTATGATGGTGGTCACCGATATGGTAATATGATAACTAATCTTTTAGAATTATTTAATCATATTTTAAATGGTGCTCGTGCAATTCTTGTTTCAGCTTTAATGCAGTTAATATTTTTCAATTGAAATAGTTATTGGGTCAAATGGAGACAAGAAACAAATGATTTTATTCAATAACGAGCTACATTATATCATTTACACATTAAAGAGATATATCAAGAGATCATGTTGCAATGTTGTTCAACTCTAAATAACAAGTTTTTCATGTCAACACCCTTATTAAACCAAGTGTTATAAAAGAAGTTAGACAAGAAATCAGATTGAATGATAGAACATGCGTATGTGACAAATAACATATATTCCAACATCAATATTCACATATTATTGCATGTTGTGCTGAGAATCATTTAGACTTTACACAGTTTATTAATAATCATTACACGATTCAGAGCTCCGAATAAGTGTATGACGTTTTATTTCATCTATTAGCAAATGAGTTATAATGAAATGATTACATCGAACTTCGAATTGAAACAGAGTTATCTATATGGAAACTCGAGCATGGTTGATAAGTGTTTACTCGCATAATGAGAAAGATACAAGAAAGGGTTATGCACATTATAGATGTGGCATATGCCATGAAACATAACATATTAGGAAAACATGTTCTATTTGACAATGTATATATCACAATACAATTATTTGTTAAAATATATATGATATTTTTTAAAGCATATTAAACTTATATAATTTCAAATTAAACACATGTACTCTTACATAAGATGTCACGCACACGAGGTGACAGATCTTCTTCCTATGATGGGCAAACACATTATAAGGTTGATATTCCTAGAGATCATAACTATTTTTATGGAGAGTTTGAGTCACGGTACATGCCTATTGGGCTTGCTAACACTTATGTCATGTGGTTGATTGTAAGATTTTTTTTCCTGGGATTGTAAGTGTATTTATATTTAATAAATATTTTAATTACATAACATTAAAGGTATTATATATTTATGTAATTATATTTTAAATTATTATGTAGGATGAGGTTACCATTTATTATTGGACATATAAATTAATAAAACTATATGAGCGGGTTCAACCAAATTTGTTTCATATTGGTTTTTTATACATTAGTTGTCTAGAGCATATTGCTTAACCACGGCTTGATCCATGCATTGATTGAGCAATGAATATGTGAGACATGTATTTCATCTAAGGCATGGGGAGATGACTATAGGACGTTGCAGTTTTACTTGGACTTTTTATTATATTTTAAATGTTTGTTGTTAACATGAAAAAAAAAATAACTCATTTTTTTATAACTATTATAGTCCTGAGAGCATCTTCATATGGATTGATCCTAAATTCATAGATTGTCACTTATAATTGTCTACACTATAGGAGTTAAACTTCAACTCCCATTAAGATGCATGTAATTCAATGTTATTTTACAATTATATGCATTTGGATTGTCCAGTTGTAACTTTAAGAATGCAATTAAACTAACATATTTGTAATGTTAGGTGGTATGCTAGTAAAATATTTTATAATAATCCAATACATGTGTTGTCACTTTATTAGAGCAAGCTAGATAGACAATAACCTATTCAAGTATTTTTTTTAACCATTTGTTAAAAAAAAATTAACTTCATTGAATTATAATTGTTTAATATTTAAGATATTTACCTTCAACAGTTCATGTGAACTCCGTACAAAGATGAAAAAATGACGGTTGTTCTAGTTTTGTTTAAATTAGAAAATTCTTACTTTAAAAATCATTTATATGTTTGAAATTTAAGGTATTTTGCAGCTGGATTTTAGTGGAATAATTGGGAAGACTATTAAAATTTAATTGATATCGCATTTATAAAACGCGATATTTAATTGGTGTCTCAGTTCTGAAACGTGTTATCAATTACATATCACGTTTTACAAATATAATGTCAATTAAATATTGCAGATTAAAACATAACATTTTAAAATACATGATTTCATTAAAAAAAAAGATATGTTAATTTACCTATTCTTTAAAATTACCAAGCACTTGACGAGATTGACAAATTCTATTTTTATTTTATAAGTTATTAGTTTGAGTTTTATAAAATTTTAAGGCTATTAAATATTTAATTGTTATTAATTTCAAAAGCTATAAAATTAATTAAAATACATACAAGTTAATCCAAACACTCAAATTAATAATAATAAAAAAAATCAGTTCTGCTTATCGTATCCTCATTGAATATTGGCTTTGTTTGCTAGCATAAACGAGGCATGAATATTGGAGTCTGTGCTTAAACTTCTTCATAGGATTAGAAAATCAAAGTTTGATTTGGTAAAGTTTTAAATTAAACTAAAAATACTTTACTTATTAGATTTAATTAAATCGGTTAAGTTTTCTGGACTTTTTAAACACTGAAAAAAATAAAAAAAAAATATTATTTTAATAAAAATAATTAAATTGTTCTGTTAGCTCAATGATTAATCCTATAATCTAGTAATTCAAGTTCTTTTTCAAATCAGTGTCCAGAAACCATGGCTTTTAAGAGGGAAAAAAGAAACAAACAATTACGTAGGACAACAAAATGTGCAAAAAAAAAACAAAAAAAAAAACATTAGGATTGCGACAGTGTCCGTAATGTTTGGAAATGTGATATTCTTACATTTTAAAATATTTTTTATTTTAAAATATTTTAAAATAATAATTTTTATTTTTAAAAAATTATTTTTTATATCAGCAAATCAAAACAATCTAAATATATATATAAAAATAATTTTAAATAATTTTTTTAAAATATAGAAGAAATGTGATTTCAACCAAATTATTAAACTGGTATAAAAATTTTATTTGTACTTTAAAATTATCAGTTTAAAACCTAAAAGGTATCTGAGAGTGATAGTTATTGCGGTTTAAAATACTTTTTATTTAAAAATATATCAAAATAATATATTTTTTATTTTTAAAAAATTATTTTTTATATCAGTAAATCAAAATAATCTAAAAACATAAAAAAATATTTTTAAACAAAAAAATATACTTTTTTAAATATTTGAAAATGTGATTTCAACCGAATTATTAAACGCGGTATAAAAATTTTATTTTCACTTTAAAATTATCGTTTTAAAACCAAAAAAAAGATGAGTGGACACTATACAAACCCAAAAGTCGTTGGGTTTTTTTTTTTTTTTCTCGAACTAAAAAAATAATAATAATAAAAGAAGGATCATGATAATATTTATTGTGTAGAACAATTAATTCAATGAGGTGTGATATGTCATGTTCAGTGCGACCAAGCCTTAAATTTCTAACACAGCCAGAGCCTTCAAATTCCAGACTGATAAGAACAGCATTCAATTTTATTAGTTGAGTTCATCAGCTATACATGAGCCTAGTTATTAGGTATGAAATAAATATGCAGAGATGGATTTTCAATTATTAAATGTTAATAATTAAACCTAAATTATCGGTCCGATCCTATTTGTTTTTGTGTTTTAAAAGTATTTTTAAAAAAAATTAAATTTTTTTTATTTTTTTATTTGCATTAAATTAATATTTTTTTGATGTTTTTAGATCATTTTGGTGCGCTGATTTTAAAATTGGTTTTTAAAAAATAAAAAAATATTATTTTAATATATTTCTAAGTAAAAAATACTTTAAAAAACAACTGCAACTACATTTAACCGACATGAATATCATCTAATAAATGATTAAACTTGAACACCGAAAGAAAAATTGGATGGGGCTGGGAAGGACGTACATTGCTACAAAATACAAAGTTCTATTTGTAGTTTAAAGCTTAATAATACTATCATAGTTTTATAGGGATGAGACATGGCATGCATTGAATAGTTAATTATACAATAAACTAAGATATTTGGGGGAAAGTAACGAGAATCCTGTGTTTTGTTTTTCATTCTCGGATTTTTTTTTTCAATTGCATCTTCTTCTGTTTTTTTTATCAAATTAATAATGGATTTTTTATGATTTGTTATAAAAAAACACAATTAAAAGATATAGGATCAAATTATAAGAAGTTGTAAATTGACATGGGCAGTCTAAAACTAACACGACAAAATTCTGTTTTATCCCCTTATTTTTATTTGTCTTCTATTATAATCCTTTTAGTTTTTGAAAGTTTCATTTAAGTCTAAAACTTCATTTTCTTATTTTTTAGTCGCTGGTTTGAGAGATAAGAGAGAAAGTTGCTGGATTCTGGCTAAAAAATATATATATTTGTTGTCACTAATTTGGGTCATTAAAAAGATCAATTTTGGTTTCAACGGTTTCATTCAATGAGTTCCATTAGAGTGTTTTTTTATTTTCATCTTGCCCGAGAAAGTATATCCAGACTTGAGAACTTTTTTGGATTTAGGTTGGTTTTGCATTTTGGAACCAATTTTTTCTAAGTTTAAGACACAAGTAGATTTTTCAAAGCACCTAAAGTGTTTTTAGATGTTTTTAATTGAAAATTGAATGGAAATTGGATTTTTAAGATCTAAAAGGTTAAATATTAATTTTTCAATCATAGTAGTGGTCAGAATCTGGTTTTATGAATGACGCATTATTTAATTTTTTTTTAAGAGATCACCCACGCGGAGAAAAAAAAAACATTTGCACAAGCCTGGGATTGGTTTTCTTGCCAGCCACACCTCGTCTCTTTTTTTTATTTTGATTTTTTTCTTTTACATTTTTAGTCAAACCCTCCTTTTTTGTGCATTTTTTAGTTTGAGGTTTTTTTATTTAAATTTTAATTAGGACACATCCTTATATTTTTTAGATAGTTGATCATTTAATAAATGATACAATTTAAGGTGGTTAACAAAAAAAAATATAAAAAAATAATTAAATTACCCTAATGTATATTATACCGGAAACACTAATTACACAAGATCTCTCTGATCAAATACAATATTTCTCTCTTTTCAAACACAATTTCTCTCCCCTCTCAATAATCTGAACCCAAATCAAATTTAATTTGGTTTTTTAATTATTTTTTTAATATCAAGTTGTTGAAATCTCTTGTTTTTTTGAAGCAACTAGTCATTTTTATTTATAAAAAAAATCCCTAAGGAAAACCCAAATTAAAACTTATGGAAACCCTAATTTTTTAATCTTTTGTACTATTATTTCTTCAATTAATGTGCAGTTTGGTCAGTTAAAGAAGTTGATGATTTTGTGAATTTTGGTCATATTTTGTTTCTGTTTGTTCGCAGAGAAAATAGAGGAAAATAAACAGGTTTTTGGGATGCTTATGGCATCTTCATGCGAGTTTAAAATTTCTCTCAGTTTGCGTAATTTTTCCTTTGTTTTCTCATGAAATCTCTGGGCAATTCATTTTGTTGTTCTGCCTCTGAAGAACGTTTGGTTTCGACTACAAGAGATGGGGATATTAAGAGGCCAAGGCCTTATTGGAATACAACCCAAGGCTTGCAAGGTACTCAACACTTGGTGTTCGAAATTCTCCACTCCATTACTGCAGCTCAGGGTCACTATGAGGTATTTTGTGGTTAATCTTTTATATTGAACAATTAGAGTGTTTGTCTCTCTTGACTAATTGCATTCTCATATTTTGTGAGTTT
>Ga0325414_1002869_pt1 | contig 17737 bp, 6 predicted proteins | sample PopdelMetagenome_8_FD_206183 | JGI IMG/M metagenome (GOLD analysis project Ga0325414, IMG submission 206183) | Populus deltoides microbial communities from Bellville, Georgia, United States - Leaf-PdKOR-R3 | ecosystem: Host-associated > Plants > Phyllosphere > Phylloplane/Leaf | place: USA... | reverse complement strand
AAGAAATTGAATGAAAAGAATGCAAATGAAAGCTATATTCTCCATGTTTGATTGAAACGAATGGAGTGCTAATAGGAACGAAGAGTAGAAATTGATTATAAAATTAAATTTGGTTTCATTCATACGAGAGGAGATGGAAATAAAAACAAGGAATGGGAATGATAATTTTTTAAAAAAAGATTAATGATATAATATTTTTATTTCTTGTGTATCAACTATTTATACCATAATCACCACTCCATATCATTGCTGTCACCACCACCTCTACTGCTGGTGGTGATAAAAAAAAAAAAAAAGAAAGAAAAAAAACATTATTATTATTTTCCTTGGTTATTTTTATTCATGTACATTATATTTGATAGTTTTATTTTTCCTATTAAGTTCATGAATATCTATAAGAACTCTAAATTATTTATTGAAATTCCTTTTCTCTTAGAATAGACATAAGATTAATATAAAAAAAGGTTTTTTTGTGTGCACCCTATTCAACATAATCCATGGTGCTTGCTCGTATTGTTTTCGTCGCAAGCAATAGCTGCTATATTTCTCATATTCAGTATCCTATCTTATGGAGACGATTTATTAACTTCTTGTTCTATTTTCAATACTAAATAAATACTAAATAAAGCGAATAGAACAAAAAAAATTAGCAATGCTTAACCTCGAAAAATAAAATCTGCCAATATTATGAAAATATATATTTCAAATATTCTGAAAAGATCTTTAAAAACTAAAATTGAAGGAAAAAAAACGATGAAGTCAGCCTACTAAATTTACGACCTGATCATACAATCGAAATAATCCCATAAAAAGCAAATTGAATAAAACTATGAGGCTCGACTCTCAAACCAATCAAATGTTTAAGGAAGAAACTGAAAAACAAATTTAGAAAAAAAAAACTTGAATCAACCCGAACTAACCCGCAAAACTTGTGACCCACATCATGATATATAGAATATGAGATTTCTTGAAGACAGTAGATAGTTTACCAGGAAATAGTTTGTTGGTAGGCACCATCATGGATAGTATAAGGATTCATTCTCATTTCTAGAATAGAGAGAGCAGGTTGACAGTTTGGCAATCCCCCTAGATGTTTACCGGAAAGGGAAACACAAAAGACAAACCAGAAAAAAGTGTAAAAATAACTAGATCTACCGAACCTGGTTGCAAATGCTAATAACAATTTCTATGATTTAAGATTAAAAATTTAACCAAAACGGTAATTCTCAATGTACCTATTTCCTCCATTTCTGATCCCATGTCACAACCAAGGTATTTGCTCATCCTCGTGTAGAAACAAACAAGCCAAATCCTTTCAGGCCGCACCGAACAACTAATCAATCTTCACTGATGAGTAGATGAGCCTGGTAAACCAAAAGCAGGCAAAGAAGCCAATTGTTCCAGTCAGCACAAAGAAAGCATACGAGGCAATCAGCATGTAGCCAAAGTATAAGACCCCAGACACTGGCTTTGTTATATCAAGCTTCGTGAAGAAGTAGAAAGCAGTATAGAGGAAGAGGTAGAGCGCAGAGGACCCTGATGTCAGGTAAGACCTCCACCACCAAAGGTAGTCCTCGCTGCACAGCTGGAAGTAGCAAAGCACAATTGTGATCTCAGCACAAGTAACAACGAGGATGATAAAGACAATGAATAGGAAACCAAAAATGTAGTAGAACTGATGCAGCCATATTGATGTAAGGATGAAGAAGAGCTCAATAAAGACAGCTCCAAATGGAAGAACGCCTCCTGTTAGAATAGAGAAAACCGGGTTCATGTACCAGGCCTGTTCAGGAATCTGCCTTGGGATCTTATTGGTTTTCACTGGATCCTCAATTGCAGGCTTCTTGAAACCAATATAACTACCAGTAAAGACAAGTGGAACTGAAATGCCAAACCATAAGAATACCAGCGCAAAAATGGTTCCAAAAGGCACTGCCCCAGATGACTTCTCACCCCATATTAGAGCATTCAAGACAAAGAAAATGGCAAATACTATTGAAGGAAACATGAAAGCTGTTTTCAGAGTAATTTTCTCCCATTGTGTTCCCTTGAACATCTTATAAAGACGAGCTGAAGCATATCCAGCAAAAAGACCCATAAATACCCAAAGGAAGAGCATGGCTGTCATCAAACCACCACGATTTGATGGAGAGAGGAAACCAAGAGCAGCAAATATCATAGTAACAAGGATCATCCCAAAAAACTGAACCCCTGTCCCAACACAGACACACAGTAAATCTGAGTTTGTTGGAGGGCGGAAAACATCCCCGTGGACCAATTTCCATCCTGTCTCCTCTTGGGCTTCTTCTTGGGTCTCTAGTTGGTTGTACTTGGAGATATCCCGATAAAGTGTCCGCAACATGATCATAGCCACCATCCCCGAGAGGAAAAGAACAATCATTAAAGAATTGACAACGGAGAACCAATGAATTTGATCATCAGCCATCAAAAGATAGGTATCCCACCGAGAAGCCCACTTCACATCACTTTCCTGCAAGGTAAAACAATACAGAAGCCAACAGTAGAAAGTGACACTATAAGTAGCCCGGGTCATAGCAGCAGTGATAAAAGATGTTTTTCTACAAGAAAGTATAGGACTTGACCTCAAATGCAACATCGTATGTAAATATTACATCCGTCTTATCCTCAATCACTTGAGGAGAATCAGAGCTAGTAACTGCACGCCTTGCATGGGGATCACAGGTTGTTAGGCGCATATTCTCATTCTTCCACTCACCATCATACTGATGCTTAACACTGGATTCATTAAAATAGCGAAGTCTTAGAATTAAAAAGCAGACTATAATTTCAGAGACAGTGAGAAGCATAGAATCATAACCTGAATGGTTTGACTTCAAACCCAACAATCCTGGCTAAATCTAACTGAGAATCTTTGTGATATTTGACAGTAAATGTTAAGTGATTGTGGATAAAATGTTTTAGATCTTCGCTCTACAGATAAATAAATTGCTTTAGTAAGTGCTAATCAGCAATCAATAATAATAATCAAAACAGATTTGATAAATCAAGAACTTACCCCAGCATACTGCCCTTTAAGACCAACATGAAAGCCATGCTGATACACTACTGCATTTTCCTGATCAGACCTTCGAATGGGTACAACAAGTGGTAGATTGTCCAAAATCCTGTTCCGTTAAGCATTTATGCCAGAAAGTCCGAAGAGGTGTTATTCACATTAAAATAAAAAGAAAAAGGAAAAAAGAGCATGAAATTAGCACTCACATGTTGACACGGTAATCATCGTCAATCTTTTCCTTGAATTCTTTTGCTGTTTTTGAATTAAGGGTTATACGACATAAAACTTTGCACTGCAGCGGTTCTCTCATTTGAAACTGCAACAAAATGTTTATGTCAACCACACAGTAGCCACAGAAGAGGACATGTGCTAAGAGAGCCAACTGGCAAGCTACAGCTTACCACATAAGGAGAGTTTTCAATGCGATCACCACGAAGAACTTCCCCAAGATTCTCTGCACTGTCAACTATATGTTCTGGAGGACAATATGGGAGTGAATAGTAAGAGTATGGAAGTTGTGTTTTTGTAGAAGTCAGTTTGTTTACTTTCACCTTTAACTCAGCCCCCTGTGATGGTAAATGCAACGTTAAGACTTGATAAAGATATGAAAACCAAAATAGATTGAGCTTTACTTCATCAAATGGAAAACACATATAAAACATAAGATAGAAACTATTAAGGAGACGATGCTTGATGTATCCACAATAAGATGACTGAGTAAAAAATCCTATCAACATAATTCATTGAGGGTAACTAAATTCACAAGCACTAGGACATTCAACTTGGAAGCATCACCACAATCCATTTACAAAGCACATATTGAAAGGGTTAATGGATATAGGAATTCATAAAAATTAAAGCATTGAAATGACAATCAATATTTGGGAGCTTGGCTTTGATGGTAACAAGGAACATGCGACATTCACTCAGTTTCCTCCTACCGCCGCCACCAATCTCTTCTCCATACACCACAAACACTTAGACCAAACAACAGCATCATTATACATACATGCGGAAGCCTGATAAATTCGTGACCCCAAATTCAAAGTATAAATATTTGGAGCAAAACTGTTTGATCTCACTCAGTTCAGAGGGTTAAACCAAGTCATTGACAAAAAGATACACGCGTCGCTCACAAAAGTTTAACATAACTCAGCCAGTAAAGTCATGCGAGATCATTATGAAAAGTTAAGAGTTAGATATAGTTTAAGGGGGAAGAGAAGCACCACTTGTTATGTAGCTCAACCTCCTTCCTTCCCTTGCTAATTCCTTTTTATATTTTTCTGTCTTCATATTTTCCATCAGTCTCACCTCAAAATCACTTGAAATTTCTAAGTTAACTGATTTCCATTACAAAATCAGATTTTTATGCTTAAACCATTATTTTTCACTTCCATATTGCAAAATCCCAATCTTTTTTTTCACGAATAAAAGAGCAAGCAAAAATTTCCCAATCATGCATAAAAAAAACAAATTTTAAAATTAATCCCATAAAATAAGAAAAGAAGAAGAATCAACAGTTCTCAAAAAATAAAATAATAAAGAAAGAAAGAACAAAACAACCCATGCAAAAACAGTCAATCAAGAAACGGAAAAGAAGAACAGAAGATCTAACCCAGAAAAAAAAGAGTAGATGCATATGTATAAGTAAAAGTGAAGGGTAAATTACAGTAGAGAAATCCTGAGGGGCGACACCAGGGAGATAGAAGGAACAAGAGTGATAGGCTAATAAGAGCAAAAGCAACGAAGATGATGTAAAAGAGACCCCTAATTTCAGCGCGAGAGAACCTCTCGCCATGCCTGCTATTTTGCTAACTAAATCAGAGTTTCTTTCTTAGTTCAGCTTCTTTGTTTTCTCTGTGTTCTGCTTTGGCAGTAAGAAATGGGAATGGAGGAGGAGGAACTGCGTGCGCGCGTTGTTTTCTCGTTTTGTTTGTTCTTTTCTGTTTTTAATAAAGAACTAACTAATTACTAGTGTGTTCTTCATGCCAAATTGGACAGCGACCGATTAATGCTTCAACATCCTAGGCGATTATTTATTGACTGTTATTATTATTATTATTATTATGTTTTATAAAATGATGTTAGTTTTGTTTTTTTTTTTAATAAAACATTGTTGTTTGTATAATTTTTTTAAAAAAAAACTAGAATATTATCATTTTAGATAAATCTTAAAAAACAATATTATTTTAAATAAAAAATTTCAAGTTAATATAATTTAGAGTAGATCAATCAAGTTGTGAGTTAAATATTAAGTTATTAAATTTAACTAAGTTAATTTTTAAAACTAATTCATGTTATGTTTTGAGTCGATAAATTACTAAATTAGATCGTGTTTGATAACTATATTGTAAATTATGAGATTATTAATTATTTTTTGTTAATTTTTTATTGAAAAAAACAACAAATAATTAAGTTAGTCATTTCTTATATATAAAAAGTATTTCTTACATAAAAAAATAATTTAAATTTAAGTGAGACATTGTAATCTTGATAATGCTAATTGAAACGGATTTTGGTAACAACTAATTATTTTGATAGATAATTATCTTGAGAATAAAATAACTTCTGATTTATAGAGGATATATGTTATTTAAAATTTAAAATTAATTAAAAAATAAAAAAAATTATATTTCAATAGGTATATTGTTCCCAATAGCATAATATTTTGAATGTGTTGTTGGGAACAATTTATATGGTAATGTTTTTTTCATTAGCACAACTCATTAACTATATAATTTCTTGCATTACTTTTCGCACTATTTTATTAAATTTTCTTGATTTATGTAACTTTAAAAAAAAATCCTCCAAAATCAAAGTGTGGAGTTATCGATTTATCAATGAGTTTTATTTAATGAATTTTATCAACTAGATTAAAGGTCTGTTTATGTTACTTTTAGATCTGTTTGGGGGTGTAGTTGCGGTTATTTTTCAAAGTGCTTTAATTGTTTTTTTTTTCACACTAAAATAATATAATTATCCCTAAAATAAAATAAAATAAAAAATTGCATGGAGAAGTAAATAAGTCATTTTGTTTGTTGATGTACAATGAATTGACAAGTATGTCCTTGACGAAAAAAAAATAAACATAGGATCAGAGGCCTTCAGGTTTTTTTTCCTTGGTTTTTTGGTAATTGTCAAGGTAATAAAAGGAATGTATGTCTTTTATATTAATTAAATATTATTTAATTTTAAAAAGTTGTTAATATGTGCTTTACACGCATTGACACGTGGGAGGCGCCCGCGCGCTTTAGATGGTGCGTGTGGCACCTCCTAGTGGTAGAAAATGTCATTTCATCATGTTGTATGATGTGTTGTCTCGTCCTTTTTCTTCAAATGCGACGCATGTAGATAAATATCAAACGGTTTCTTGCTAGTTAATCTTTTTTTCTTCTTTTCTTTCTCTTACCTAGAAAATACAGCATGATCCTTTTTGCTTTTTGGGTATTTCAACTTCAGTTCTTATTCTTTTAATTTTTAGTTTTTGTCATTTGCCTTTTTGTTATTTTTGATCTTTTTGCTTTTATTTCTAGAAAATAATTTCTAATTATTTTTCTTGGTAATTTTGTCAAGGTTTTGGTGATTTTCAATTTCATCATTCAATCCATATTTGTAGTGTTTTGTTTTTTCTAATTTCATCATTATTCTTTTGATTTTCTTTTTGTCCTTTTGTTAGTCTTTTTTTGTTTTCAATTTAACCCACCAATCAAATAATTTTTCTTGCCCTCTAATTTATTTTTAATTTTGATTCACCCTCATTTTTTTAATTGCTATTTTTTTTATTTCAGATCCTTTTATGTAATTGTTTTTCCCTCTAATTTCATCATTTAGGATTTGATTTGTTAAGGATTGGACTTCTTAGTTTTTTTTATGTATGGTGCTTTCAATCTAATGACGTGTCATGGGTTTTAAAAGTTTTCTATTGCATGGTTTTCAAACCCGACTCAATGATCGACTCTAAGCAAGTCCCAAGTCATGGGTCAAGTGAGTTTCCCCGAGTTAACCTATGTCATCTATTTTTTTATATAAAAATAACATCATTTTAAAGAAAAAAAGAAAAGAAAAATGTCATTAGGTTTTGATTGGGTTTTTTCAAGGCCAATTGGATTACGGGTCAACCTTGTTTTTTGATCAGATCATATCTGGTCAATTATCCCATTATTTTTATTGAAACTCGGCTCAACCTAGGGCCTAGATAATGGAACAAACCGCTGAGTCAAGTCGGGTTTTAAAATAGTAATATGTTAGATCATCCCAATCTAATTACCTGAGCCGTAAATTTTGCTGGTTAAACTGAATTGACTTACCTCTTATTACTCAAATTACATGTTTATCATACAACCTCGGCTTTACTCAAGCCAGCTTTTTGCTGCCTTTTTTTGTCCAATTACATACTTCTAGGGTTAAAATATAACTAACTTATTCAACCCTGTAAGGGCTATAACCCGAATCATTTTATGATTTTATTTAAAAAAAAATCCAAACGACACCTAGACATCACTTTTTACACACAAAAAAGGTGACCCTGTAGTGGACAGCGGTGGAGCACGGCCCGAAGCTAGTTCTTTACCTATAATAAAATTACAAATGGACATAGTCAATTACAATAATTTATGGCTACTTTTCATTTCTTTCATGTGTCAATAAAAAGATTTAGAGTTTTTTTTTTCAAATTAGTAAGGTCAACAAAATTGAAGGAGAAAAAATTGAACTGGCACAATAAATATTTTACATTTGGCTAATCTTTTTATTTTTCTCCTTCTCCCTCACCTGAACAACACTTTTAACTCCCTCTCTACCATGAGCTTTCCGCAACTCCTTATCTCTTTACCTCTTTCCACAACAAAAAATGGCGTCCCATTTATTTGCACTCACTATCACCACCATTATTATTTTCATCACTATCACTTCCACCACCTCTCTTTTAATAATCCTCTCTTTTAATAATTTCTAGTTTGCACTCAATCTCTCACCCTTAATTTTATGAATTTTGTTGTGATTTGATAATTATGTTAGGGTTTATTTTGTTATTTAAGGGTTTAAATGAATTTGGATAAATTAAGTATACATTATGTTAATTGGGTATAAATTAAATTAATTAGCGATAAATTTGATGAATTAGGGTTTTGGTGATTATGTTAGGGTTTAGTTGAATTTAAACCAATTAAGTATAAATTATATTAATTAGGTATAAATTACATCAAGTGAGTTGATAAATTACTTCAATTAGGTATAAATTTCATGAATTAGGATTTTATTGATTATGTTAGGGTTTATTTAATTAGTTACAATTTAGTTGAATTTATATCAATTTGGTATAAATCATGTAAATTAGGTATAAATTACATCAATTGAGTTGATAAATTACTTTAATTATGTATAAATTTTATGAATTAGTATTTTGTTGATTATGTTAGGGTTTATTTAAATAAGGTTAGAGTTTAGTTCAATTTAGATAAATTAGGTATATATTATGTTAATTATGTATAAATTACATTAATTATGAGTGTGGATTTTAGATACAGTTCCAATGATGCAGTCTTATCCAGAAGCATTATGTAGTCAACTAACTATATTGTTGGTTTTGATAAAAATGTTAACATAAAAAGAATTGTGTTTTGATCACCATCATCATAATTAAAAAGAAACAATGTTGGCTCCAATCACGCCTAAGAAAGGAATATACATTTCGAGTGTGAGAATGACCACCACCTAACTGAGTTTGCAAGATTGATTTTTAAATTAAAAAACTAAAATGGTAGGGTGGTAGTGAATCCCCCACGATCCCATCATTGCAACCACCATGCTAACATTCAATGAACCATATGATTGGGGTTGCATTAACAATTATATGTCTATTATTTTGGGTTCATTTTCTTATGCTAGAATAGTTTTAGGATAATTTATATTTTAGCCTTGAACATTTGATAATGCTCTCACATCAGTTCTTATATAGAAAACCTTTTTGATATTAATCATATAATTCTTCAAAAATTTTAATAAGACTCTTATCTAACATGATGCTTACTCATTTCTATGTTTGGTAGTGTTCTATAAATACCTTTAAAGTTTAAAAATACTCAACATTAAAATTGAAAAAAGATATCACTGTTGGTTCTCATTAGTTATTTAATGGTCACCTTGGGATTTTTTTATTAACACTAGATTTGACATTGAAAAATTTTACACTATAAAGATAGAACTAGATGTTGCAGAATTTATAAGGATTAGAATATAGTTTACATTTTATTTAACAAGAAATCATGAGATTTGCTTTGTCTAAGGTTCATTGCTAATTTAGTGCACACAAGATAACTAAACACAAGATAACTAACCTAGATCTTTCTTAAGTTACAAAAAACACATACATACACAATGTTCTTATAACTAACCATCAGGCTATCAAGCTTAAACCCACATTTCCTTTGTTGTTGATTGTTTATATTCTTTTTTAATCAAAATTTATATGTGAAATTATCTTGAAGTTGTACATCTAAATAACTTGTTTGGTTAGTCATTGTAGAAGAACACGTCACCATGAAATGTCCAAATCAAGATTCAAATGAATAAACAGTATATAACAATCATCTTATCTATTAATTAGACATATTTCCATTAGTTAGGCATGTAAATCTATTTTAAAAATCAAATCATTTATAATAGAATGAGTTCAAATAAAATCTATTTAAATTCCTTATAATTCACAAATCAATGATAAAAAGATATTCTATAACTTAACATCAACTCTTACATGGTATCAGAGCACTATTAAAAGACCAACATCTAATCCTCTTCCTTCTTTTTTTTTTTTCTAATAGCCTCATCTTCCTAATGGTTTTCTAATTTACCCCTAATGGGCCATTTGCTTAAAATTTTCCCTCGGAATGTACATCACATGAAAAACAAAGGAAAAATGATTTGCTTCTCCAATAATGGTAGAGAGTTCATTAATTTAACTAGATGGGAGGAAAATATTTAAAGTTAATTATTTGTTTTTTTAGATAATTCAAAAATTATTATAAGTAGCTTTAGGTTGTGTGGGAGATTCACCGTAGCCCAAAGCACTCTTCATATTCTCACATTTTATTATGGATTTACTGTGGTGATTTTTTTTTATTTTGATCCTCAAACTTTCTTTTTGACTGTTTGCATCTTTTGCCAAATTGAAGCCTAATAGTTTTAATTTTGTTGAGTAAGGGCAAGATCAAAAGAAAGGGAACTAAAGTGAAAACACAGAGAAAATGGGTGACATATTTAAAAAATGGCATGAAAAGATCACTTTGGTCCTTTTACTATTCAAATTATAAACTTTCAATCCCTAGATTTTTTAAAATTTTATTTTAGTCCAAAATTTTATTCTTTATTTTTCAGTCACTGGTTTGAGATGTGAGAGAGAAAGTGATTGAATTTCGTTAGTAGAAAAAGAAAGACTTGGTTAATACTAATTTAGGCCACAACAAATGTTGATTTTAATGTCAATGGATTTTTTCGATGAGAGAAGTTTTACTTAGGTGTTTTTTGCCTTTAACTTTGCCTGGGATGGTAGCTTTAAGCTTGAGAATGTTTTGGTTTCAGGTTGATTTTGGGTTTTTTGATGGATTTTTAAGTTGTTTGAAGCCATTTATGGGTTTATCGATGTGTTTTAGGATGTTTTATAAGTGTTTTGGGTTACAAATTGAATTTATAAATAAAACAAAACCATCAACCTTGTTGTTTCGACAACTAATATAGCTAGAATATAGAGAAAAACAAGTGATGTGTTACCTATTTTTATTTTTTTATAAAGAATCTTGAGACAAATGACATGTCAGTTACCCCATTACTAAATAAATAAAATAAAGGCCCGTACTCTTGCCCTTTCAAAATGGGCAAGGCGAGCAGGCCTGGCTTATCAGGTTTAACAGTGTCTGATCTCTTTCTTTTTATTTTTTTTTCTAATTTTATTTTTTTAATGAATATATTTTTTTATATTATTTTTTAATAATTTTTTAGTTTATATTTAAATTAATACATCTTCTCTCTGATTATTTATACTATTTATTTAGCCTTCATTTAAGCCCAAACGCATAGACCACTTATGTCAGGCTCGCACACATTGTCTCTTGTTTTTTTTTTCCTTTTTTTTCTATTCTAATTTCATCATTTAGTGCTGGGTTTTTATTGAAATTTTATTAGCTTTTTTCTTCATGTTTTTTATAAATTTTTATGATATTGTTTTCTAATAAAACATGATTTATATTTTACTTAGTTTACATATATATGCTTCCAAAAAAAACTTTGATCTAGGCATTCTTTCTAGGCAATCTTAATTTTTTTTCTCTTTAATTTTATTAAATCACTTTCCTATACATGCTTTTTTATTAAATAAAACATTGGTTACAATAAACAATATTATTAAATACCATTGAGTCTATAGCTCGGGTTTTGAGATCAAATATCTACATCAACATTTATCTCTCAACTTTCTAATTTATTCTTTGGTTAAATATTGGTTTTCACATAAAATGATAGCATTTTTTCTAATATGTGTAACTTTGCATAATACTTTTTTTTTCCTTTTGATTTTATTGATTTGATTTCATGTGTGTGTCTATTTCTATTATCATTTGATTGAATAAAAAATAATTTTAATAAATAAAGTCATTAAACACAACCAAATAAATGACATGTATTGCGAGATCAAATATATTGATTTACATCCATCTCTCAATTTTTCTAGTTTCATATTTAGTTATCATTAACAGTTTTTTTATTTATTTATTAACATAAATAGTTCTTGATTTATTTTAATTAAATACATGTATAAGCTTTTCAATTTATATTTAAGATTTTTTTATGTCAACAAACACTTTGAAAAAACCAATGTATTTTTTTTGCTATAAAAAAAATTATTCCACCCATTGCGGACTGTTATTCAAATAGCTAATTAACTAAAATGTATGAGTTAAATATGGTTGAGTCAACACTGTTCACATACTTATAAAACACTATGGACATACTGTGTTTTTTTCAATAATTCATTTTGGTCCTCAAAGTCTTATTTGGACGATTTAATCATAATTGAAGACCAATTGCTTTTGATTTCTTAGGCAATGGTGGAATTGAAATAAGAGGGACCAAAATGAAAAAAGCGTTAAGAATAGGTGGCATGCCATTAAGTTTTTTAAAAATACACCTAGATCCTTAAACTTTAAAAACATCACAAATTAGACAATTTAGGTCCCTTTAGATTTTAAAAAAACATCTTTGGTACAAAAGTTTATTTATAATATTTTTCAATCCATAATTAGAGAGAGGGTTTACTGGATTCCAATGTGAGAGAGAAGGTTGTTATTCAAGCCATTTCCGACTGCCAGAATGGATTGTTTTTGTGTTCATGGGTTCCATGAGATGAAATAGGCTTGATGGTGGTTGTTTAGAACTTTAATATTGCATAAAAAAATAGATTTAAGTCAAGGTAGATAAATCTAACCCGATTAAATTTTGAGTTTTTAGACCCTTTTTTTAGCATTTTAAGTTGATAGATTGATTTATTGGTGTTCCAAAGGTGTTTGTGAAGTGTTTTGGGGTTGAAATAACTATAAAATTAGATTGTTTTGGAAATAGAGGCACTATACTAATATTTTGACCACCATTAGATCGGAATTTGGACTTGCAAGCAACGTGACATCTGAATATTTTTTTTAAAAAAAAAAAGTAGGGGTAGACAATAGATCATCCTCCCTTTTAAAATATATAAGAAAATAAAACTAAGCTCAGATGTGTAGGGCTAGGCTTGAAGGCCCACCCATGTTCTTGGGCTTTTCTACAATGACACAGGCGTGCTGGGCCATAGGCCTAAGAGCCTAGGCTGTTTTTTTTGCCCTCTTTTGGTTTTTTTAAGGTTAAATATAAATTTTTTAAAAAACAATTATTAAACTCAGTTGAATTCATGACTCAAAACACAGGTTTAATGAGTTAAGCTACATGCATGTTTTTTTTTCTTCTAATATTGCTTTTTTTAATTGATATTTTTTTTAATAATTTTTAAATTTATATTTCAATTAATATCACTCCTTTGTAATTTTTTTTATTTAACCTTTTTTTTTATAAAGATCTTTTTTAATAGTGTTGTGTGTATTTAGTTTTTTTTTTAAAAATTATTTTTATTTATCTTAATTTTTGTTAATCTTCTATATAGATGGACTTTATTTTTTAAATTAAAAAATATTTATTTTTAGATAATATTTCTAATATGTATAATATTACATAATATTTTTCTTTTCTTTTCTTTTATTCAATCAATCTTTTCTTTTATTTTATTCAATCAATTTTATATGTGTATCTATTTCTATTTTTATTTGATTGAATAAAAAATTAATTTTAATAAAAAATTCAGCAAGTATAATAGAGTAAATATCTTATCTTGCGAGATTAAACATCTTAACGTATACATGTCTCTTGATTTTTCTAAATTTATTTTTAGTTATCATTAATAATTTTTTTCTCATTTATTAACATACATAATTATCAATTTATTTGAATATATATATATATATATATATATATATATATATAATAGCCTTTTGATTTACATAATTATTTTATATATAAAAATACGTTGAATCAATATATATAATTTTTTTATAGAAAAAAAAAAACATTTAGCCCGCGTAGTACTTCTGATCAATTTGTGCTACAATAGCTGCCTAAGAAGTTGGCATAAACATGCATAGATCCCATACTGTCAACTCTATTTTTCCCGGTCTCCTTTTTTTAGAAGTGCACTTTTGCAGAGATTCAACGTAAAATACCTTATAACTCGAGATCTGAGAGCACGCCAGATCCAGATTCTGTTGAGGTGATGAACAAAATGACTTGAAGTTTCGCGCTAGCAATTACAGAAAAGAAAAATGTGACAGAAACTGATCATCTCAATATGTGCTAATTTGACAGTTCTTTTTTCCCCCTTTTGGAATGGCTAGTGTGGAGAAAGTAGCAGTCCCATGCAAAGGACTGATAATAAATTATCCTCACACGAAAAAACTACAGTGGCTTTTGGATACAATAAAAAGAAAATCACTAGAATGTCCGGGTATGGCGAGAAAAAAGAAATGTTGAGCTTGAAATAGGTAACTAAATTCTCACTGGAATCAATGAATGATAGTCGATACTCTTAGTGTTTAATTGGAAAGAACGAGGAAGAGGAGCGAAATGGTTAACTTCAAATCAGACAGCAACTGGATTTTCTTCTTGAGTAGGAGGTGGTTCAAGCAGTCTCACGGAACGAGGAAGCATAAACTCGGAGAATATAGGGTAGTGTGATGAAGGATAATTCCCGTCTATATTATCATTCACCACTTCGCACAGGACAGGAATCAAAGATCTACCCCTGAAAAGAATCCAATCTACATGCAGATCCTGTGTTTGACGGTCCCAGCAGAGGCAGAGTGCCCTCAAGATCAACTTGAAGAATTCAAGAGCTCCTTGCTTGTCACCTAACAATACCGAATAATTGAGTTGGGACAGGATTATACCATAGTGAATGATCATTAACAAAAAGTGGTAAGATGATACCTTTGAAACCGTGATAAGTGTGTATGAGGGAATGGTTTTTCCTCACTCGAGCATTGGGCCATGTATCCCTCATATCTCCCACGACACCATGCTCTCTGCAGAGGAAAACTGAATCAATCCCTAAACAGTCATTAAGAAGGTAAGTGAAATGCTCATAAATCCTTGAGCAACGTTTCACAAGATAAAGAGAAATGACTTTCCTCGCTTCCCGGAGCATTGCTTACTACATAACCTGTAATGGAAGCCTTAATTCTCAAATTAGGCATTTCATCAATTGCACTGTTATAGACCACTATGCAACAACTTCCGCCCAGCATTATCAAATATTTCCTTGTCAACTTCAATTTCATTGCAAATAAACAGAGTTGACTAGCAACAATAGCAACATTTCGTAATCATTAGTAATAGTGATGTACAAAAAATATGTGATCATCAACCTGACTAAGCTACAGATTACTGGACAGGGAGAAGAGTTTTAGAACTGAAGGGGGGGCTGAATTGAAATTACCATTCATATTATACATGAAATATACGAGCATTGGGTAATCTATTCCTGTCTCTGCATAAAAATCAAGGTTGTTCAGAAAGGAACTATCAAAAGGTCTTAATCCTTCATTTCTGAAAAGAAGCCAATGAGCAGTTTTGTAAGCACAAGCATCCGGGAAAACAAAAAAAAAAAACAAAACTATTTCTTTGGTTCAGCAAATTGATTATTACTAATGGTGTCTACAAGTAGGAAGTTTCAAACTTAAAACATGACCATGGATTCCTCATATTGATATAATGCAATAACCTAACATGGGCAAATTACAACTTGAAAATGCCAAATGTTTATGTAATGAAGATACCTTGATCTACCAAGAAGAAAACGTCCTGTAGTCGATTCCTTCTGTGTGTTAAATCCTCCACAGTACACAACTGGTAAGCTAGGAGGTAAGGATGCAATGTGTTGCCACGTGAGTAAAGCACTCCGTCTACGTGCACGAGGACTGAACTCATCCATGTTTGTATTCACTATTTGAAATGAAAATCCTGGGGGCTCGATCCCTTTCAATTGGAATGTGTGACATCATGTCAAAGAAACATGGCAAGACACTTTTAAAAGTCCAAATAAAAATAAAGGGACTTGGCAGATAAACAATGTAAAATTGACAAAACTAATATTGGGAAGGATATAGCCCATGTTGCAATGCATGGAGCTGCAGCACCCCATGACATGCTTCCTGGGACAGAAGGCGACTCTGATAGCCAAAAAGTTCCACCTTCTAGCAGCTCTACCTTCATTCAACAAGAAAAGGGCATGAAAAGTAGCCAAATTCCATCAATATCTCAGACAAAACAAAATTGGAAATCTCAACCAGATTGAAGAGCAAGTCATTTCATACTTTTTCCTTGTCATAGAAGATAGTGCAGTGCTCATCTGAAGCATCTTGAGAACCTTTTCTTGATATCCCAAATTGACCATAACCTAATAGATATAAACAACCAACCCAAAGATGTGAATGGTTTTCTGGTTAGCTGAAAACAAGAGAGTTCTGACCACTGCATACATTTGAATACCAAAACACAATACTGTGAAAAGCAGAAACATGTAAAAAGAGTAACACAGGCATGTTAGAACTTATCCCTTCCATATTTTATTGTTGGTGATGGTCCTACATAAACCCTCAAGACCATGGTTCTATTTAAGAAATAAAAAATATAAGATTTGTATTACTTTGGCAGCTCAACGTGTTATCTATCCTGCCAAATGCTAATGCATCAGGAATATAGACCAATTTAATCATATGGCCTTCATAAATGTCACAGAACCGAAGTGGCATAGCTAGGCAATTTGCTGCTACATGAAGATCGAATATCTCCACATTGTCTCGGGTATTTCCAATGAATATGATGACTACAATAGCAGCTATAAACGCATCAAATAACATAGCAGTATTGAGAAAAGCAATTCGCACTAACAACTTCTCAATTACTACTGCATAAGGTTAGAAGCCACGTGATTAAACCATCAGAGAAAAATTACCTGGCAAGCACTGCTGAAGATAATCCAACTGCGTTTTCACACCTAAATCCATACACAAAATAAAGGGCAGAAATGAACAGTAAGATATACCAATAGGTAACCATTCAAATTCCAATTGAAATACAATCAGATCGACAAGGTGAAGTAAACACAAGAAGCCCAAGTCAAAGAAACCACCACAATACAACCCGTATATATATATATATACACACATAACTCAACTAGAACTCAAAAGAACAAAAACCCATGTCCCCAAAAGAAATGAAAGACACCAGAACATCCTATCCACAGAAAACACAACCAGAAACAAGACCACACACAAGCAGACGTGTAAAGAGAGAAGCAGCAAACCTTGTTGAGTACAAAGAATCATAGGAGAGTAGTTAGTGATGACACTAATACACAAATCCTTCCGCTTCTCCCATGAATTTGGACTATCTTCAGCCTGATCTTCATGAAGATTAAAGGTCATCACAGTCAAAGAAACACTCATATTTTTTTCTCTCTTTTTTTCATTAAATATAAACTAGCTCTTCGTTCTTCGTTCTTGTTGTGTGTATCTTTTTTTGAAATTTCAAGAAGCATTACATGGGGTTATAAATCATAAGATTTGCCAAGAAAAAATATAAAAGAAGAGCGAAACAGCTAATAATAAGCAATGGTATATTCCATTCTTGTGAAGTGAGATCAGGCTTTGTAGGCTTTTATTGATTGGATTCAGGGCTGTTCGGTTTTCTTTTTCTTTTTCTTTTTGGGGAGATGGTACTCTTTTTTTTTTTTCCTGTGCAGATGTGAAAGCAGAGGAAAGAGCGACTGCACTATGCCTCAAAAGTATTCGTTTTCCTGGTTACAGAAGGAAATGTGCTCATTCCCAGTTTTTCTTTTTTTTTAATAATTAAAAAAAAAAAAAAAAAAACTTATATGCTTTAGCTGTTTTTCACTTTCCCTCCAAGATCTAGGAAATTACACTCTCTCCCCGTGATAGATGAAAAGTCTCAAATTAGATGAAAATATATTTTTGTTCTTGTATATAATATATTTAAATTTATATGATTTCAACATAAACTTTGTTTTTCTTCTCCTAAAATCAAATTTCTCTCTCTCAGAACACCATACAT
>Ga0325414_1002868_pt1 | contig 17740 bp, 13 predicted proteins | sample PopdelMetagenome_8_FD_206183 | JGI IMG/M metagenome (GOLD analysis project Ga0325414, IMG submission 206183) | Populus deltoides microbial communities from Bellville, Georgia, United States - Leaf-PdKOR-R3 | ecosystem: Host-associated > Plants > Phyllosphere > Phylloplane/Leaf | place: USA... | reverse complement strand
GCTCGATTCACGTCCAAGAGATGTAGCCTCTAAGAAAAAAAATTAATTAAGTAACAACAAATTGAAATAATGATATATTTCATGTAAATTAATCTTACCATCCATTTCGCATGTGCAGCAAATGGAACGGAGTCGTCGGTGTGCGTTGTTACTGAACCATGAATTTGCTGATTCCGGTTGTCAGCATCGGAATGTGAGCATCATGTGAACCGCTCAGACGTCACATGCTCAATATATTTCGGGCATATATCTCCAAGGATGTATAGTGGTTTGAAATCCCTCCAAACCGCTATGTCGTTCCAGCCTTGGAAACCATTATCTCTCGCTTTTTTGTTTTATTTTTTTGTTTTGTGCTTCATACCAAAAATCACGCAACCTACTTCCATAGTGACAAATTAGATTTTCAAATTTTTTAAAAAAATCGTATTATTTTCGGTGTCATACCTAGTTGCCGAGTGATTTTCCCACACCCTCTTCACAATATTGTCAAGCGCTCTGTCCCAATTGAATTTGTCCTGTGTATAAACAACTTATTTAAAATAAAAAATAACAATAAATTATGCATCGATATAAGGTCTTCATTCAGGAAATATTGATTACTTATTCATTAATTATGTTATAATTAAAAAAAACTAAAACCGGAACAAACTTACATTGAAAGGTCGTCCTTCCAAAGTGCCTCGTACTTATGGGTGAATTGATTCCACTGTGAAGGCACACCGCCTCTGCGCCGTGAAACCGCGCTGGAAGAGGCAGCATCGCGAGTCAGCGCAGGAGCCTCTTCTTCATCGACACCTAAGGACATGACATCCTCAATGCTAGAAGAACTAGCTGCAACCATATGTGAACGATGAGATGTTGATTTCATTCTACGCATCGAAAGACTACCTAAAGTTTGATTGTTAAAAAAAAAAATTGGCAGCACCTCCCCTATACTAAAGACTATCTAAAGTTTCAAACCTGCAAATATTAAAAATAGCCACAACCAATTAATCCCATTCAAAAATCTTATATATAACCTAACATCTATACAAATAACAATTAAAATTAATGAAAATAATCAAACACGTATCATGCAATAATAGAGTAAAATTAAACTTTATTCTTATATATTCAATTACTAATTACAAGGTAAATTCAACAATAACAATTAAAATTCAACAAAGTATGCAATTATTATGGCAATACAAACAATAAAATATATTCAACAAATTACAAAAAAAGAAAAAAAAAACCATAGACTTTATGAATGAAAAATGCTTACCTTAATAATGTGTTTATTTCAAGACGTTATCTACATTATAAAAATACACCAAAACAGAAAACACAACAAAAATAACATTAACTAAAACAAAGAAAATATAAAAAATAAAATCATTAAGCATATTAAATGAAAATACATACCTTTTAATTTGTTGAAGATATAACTAGAGATTACAAGCAAAAATAGAAGAGATTTGAAGCAAATGGAAATACAAGTAAATTTTGAATTTCACCCCAAAATTTTTTAATTACCCTTCATATGTTTCTTAGTCCGTCAGTAATTTCATCGGCAAGTGTACGAGGAAAGAGATGTATTAATGCCCGCCTTTTGGAATTCACATTGTCTGTCGGTGATTCTATTGGTAATTTTGGACCGTCGCCAAATGCCGATGGACTGTATCCGTCGGTATCAACGTCGATGATGCATTTCCAGTAAGTATTTTTGCAACTCTCTGTGAAATACCGACGGACTGTATTTGTCTGTAGAGTCATCGGTGATTGTGGCATTTCCAGTAAATATTTTGTAACTCTCTGTGAAATGTCGACGGACTATATCCGTCTATAGAGTCGTTGGTGATTGTGGCATTTCCAGTAAATATTTTTCAACTCTCTGTGAAATGTTGACTGATGTGTATTCCGTCGGTATAAATGTCGGTGATCGTGCACTGTGCATGAAAGATTATGTTTGTATTGTCTATTTACCTTCCTGCAAACAATTGAATTACAAACTGCCCGTTGCACAAAACAATAACAACAATTAACACTTATAAAATAAATATTTCTTGTTACAAAATATCATCCATAATATATATTACATGAAAAAAAAAAGCTTTACACATTCCTTCATTTTGATAGTTAGTCAAAATTTTCTTCTTCTTCGTTGTCAATTGAATAGTCATCAGTTTCATCGCAATTTCAATATGGATATCATCATCATCTTCATCTAATTTGCTTGTCTGCTAGAGTTGAAAACAACATTCAACTCCTTTGCATCAACATCAACAAGACTATCATCGAAAACATGAAAATTTGAATTTTCTTCCAAGTCAATCGAAGGAGCAACTCAATATGGTTCAACCAACTCATTAACTTGAAAGACTTCATCTCGCACACTTGTGTCTTCTTCTCGCACACTTGTGTCTTCATTCTCATCCTAAACAACTCAATATGGTTTTGTTTTTCAAATGGATAACCAATCAACTCTTGATTGATCCTTTCTAAAGGAAGAGGTGTATGTGCAATAAACTTGTTGACATTGCTTTGCGAAAACAAAGACATCGTTTACGTTGCAGAGTCTAGCTTTGAGTTGATTTCGACCAGACCATAGTGAGGATCAACTCTAATTCCTCTGTCAGTGGTGCATACCAATAGCATTTGAATAAAAACACTTCATTATGTTCGCTATGATATTGTAATTCGACGACCTCTTCTAATCTACCATAGTAGTCAACTTCTAACTCACTACAAGTCGATCCATTAACACAAACACCATTGTTGTATATCTTTCTTCCATACCCGTATTCTTTAGTATGGAACACATATCCATTGAAAAAACATTCGTTGTAGCACTGAACTTTTCTTTCAAGGCCCAGGCTTAGTGAAGACAATAACTTAGTAGCACTCATTCTCATTAGATAAACCTTGTATATAATGAATGTACAACAATGATCAGAAAACGAGAATTTTGTAATGATATACAGTAGCTTTGCAAGAGATAATGAGTTTGTGATAGTACTTACATGTGTTCTGAACCACATGGAAAATTATTCATCTTGTAATTGAAAGATTTAGGATTTGGTCAGTTATGAGTTATTGGACAGTAAATATTGTCGATGTTACCTGTAAGGTTGTTCCAAATTATATGAGAGTTAAATTAGTAGTATATATACTTACTGAATAAAAGGTATCGTCTCATCACAGTTAAATAGAACATAATTATGTGCTTGTTTGAACTCTATTTCCGACAAATATCTTCCCCTTACAGCATTTTTAGTTGTGGATTGTCCAGGATTGGAGAATATTGACAAGTTTCCACTGAAAGGCACTATCGTTTGTTAGCGTGAATGCCTTGTTGTTTTCCATGCAGTATGGACATGCTAGTTTTCCATGCGTGTTCCAACCCGAAACCATTCCATAAGCTGAAAAATCATTGATAGTCCACATTAAAGCTGCCCTCATAACAAAATTTTATTTCGTTGATATATCTTAGGTCAAAGCTCTGGAGGACCACAACTGCGTCAACTCATCAATCAACGGTCGAAGACAAACATCTATATTCCAGTTCGGGCTGCTCGGACCAAGTATGACAGTAGATAAAAACATGAACTCCGGCCTCGTTCACATCCCCGGTGGCAAGTTATAAACCATGAGTATAACAAGCCAACAAGAATAAGAAGTGTCGCACGTGTGCGGCTTTGCGGCGATCGCCCACCACCTCTCATCATCATGTGTGGTATGTCTATCTTGGAAAATATGGGAAGACAAGGAATTCTTGTCTTTTATCAATGGAAAAAATTGGAATGGGAGTCGCCACCTAGTATTTTGGTCACTAGGAACCCTGACTGGTCTCAGAGATCGGGTACGGAGACTGGTTGCGTAAAGAGAAGGTATTAGCACCCCAAATACGCCCTACCTAAGGTAAGCTGCATTGTTTTATTGTCTGATAAAAATCCAAGGTCTTATCATGTTGATCCGTCTATGGTTCAAGAAAAGCCCTCCTCAGTAAGGAGGTTCTTATCTTATGGGGTAAAACCTAACTGTTCTAATGTTTATAAAAAAAAAATGATCTTTTTAATATTGGGAATACATTTTACATATAAATTCATGATCCCAGGTATTAAAACAAAACAAATTTTTTTTTTTTTTTGAAATATTGGCCAAGTTCTCATGACTTTAATAAACTGGTTATTAAAGCCAAAATGCATGCTAAAATATAATATATATATTTTTTGAAGTTTTCTTTGATGTATAGAAATACAATATGATTTTTTTTTTTTTTTTGCTTTGAGAGACTTGGCCGTATGCATAAAAAATAAAAAGAAATTCTTTTTTTTTTATGTTTTCAAAGTTTTGATGAAAACTAGGTATTTTAATATCGGATTTGTATCTTTACGATAAAAAATACATACCGATATCAATCAAAATGGCGTACAAAAATTACGCGGGGAAATCTCAATTTCTTCAAAAATATATTTTTTGAAACAAAAAAAAAAGAAATGAAGTGGGCCAGACCTAGCCCAATTGTGGGGGCTGGGCCTATATTGACCCAGCTACAAGGCTGGACTCAGCCCAGCCGCGTGGGCTGGGCTGATGTTCCGGCCCAACAAAACAAACGGTTGGTTACTATGCTCAGCACAGTAACCAGTTGAATGTAATTAGGTAGTTACTGTGCTCAGCACAATAACTACCTAATTACTTCATTTGCTGCAGAACGTGAGTCACGTTCTGCATACAAATGAAAGAAAAGGAAGGGCACATAAAATAGGGGCAACGATGGTGAGGAGGTTACCTGGAGTGGCGAGGCAGTGCTGTTGGTGGCGGAGGCTAACCGCGGCAGTCAGGCAGTATGCTTGCAGTGGATGGCGATGCCAGACGGTGGTTCTACCCTTTCTTTGTTCTGTGTTTTTTTTGTGTGTGTTTCTTCTCCTTCCCATTTCTATCTCCTGCTCCTCTGTCTCTTCTGTTAACCTTAGAAGGTCGTTCTCTTTTCTTTTCATTCAATTCAGAATAGAGTACAATTAGTTATATATAAAGAAAACATTGTTGAAGTTATTCTATACAACACAATCTCTTATGCGGAAATTAAGGTTGTCCCCTGACGTGTATGATTTCCTTTACCTAACAGATTCCTATACTTTCTCTAACTCCTTTATTTTAGTAACTCACGCCAACACTCCCCCTCAAGTTGGTGCATATATATCTCGTATGCCCAACTTGTCAAGTGAGTCATAGAAGTTTCTTGTGGATACCGCCTTCGTGAGTATATCTGCCAACTGATCTTCTGATTTGACAAATGGGAACCGAATAATTCTTTCGTCAAGGTTCTGCTTGATAAAATGCCGATTCACCTCAACATGCTTGGTGCGGTCATGTTGGACAGGATTGTGGGAGATGTCAATGGCTGCCTTATTATCACAAAACAAGTTCATTTTAGAGCTATGAGTAAAGCCAATCTCCATGAGTAGCCTTCTGAGCCATAGAAGTTCACACAGACCCTTAGCCATCCCTTGAAATTCAGCTTCAGCGCTGGATAATGCCACTACTTTTTGCTTCTTGCTTCTCCATGTGACGAGGTTGCCTCCTACGAATGTAAAGTAGCCTGATGTGGATTTCCTGTCAGACACATTTCCTGCCCAGTCAGCGTTTGTGTAGCCATCAACATTTAACTGATTATTTTTTTAGAACATAAGTCCTTTTCCAGGGGAGGACTTCAGGTAACGTAGAATCCGAATGACAACATCCATATGGTCTTCATTAGGACGGTTCATGAACTGACTTACTACACTCACCGTATAGGCAATATCTGGGCGAGTATGAGATAAATAGATAAGCTTACCAACTAGTCGTTGATACCTTTCTTTGTTCGCTGGCACCTGATCTATATATTCGCTAAGTTTGTGATTTTGAATAATAGGAGTGTCAGCTGGTTTACACTCCAGCAATCCTACCTCTGATAGCAAGTCTAGTACATATTTCCTTTGAAAAAGAAATATGTCTTGTCTTGACCTGGCTACTTCAATCCCAAGAAAATACTTCAGCCCTCCTAGGTTCTTCATTTCAAATTCGGTTGCCAGTTGCTCTTGAAGTTTAGATATTTATTCTGCATCATCCACTTAATAATCATGTCGTCTACATAGACTATTAGAGCTGTCACCTTTCCCAATCAATGTTTTAGAAAGAGTGTATGATCTGAATTGCTTTGTTGAAAACCATATTTCCTCATAGCCAAACTAAACTGCCCAAACCATGCACGAGGTGATTATTTTAATCCGTACAATGCTCGTTGTAGCTTGCATGCCATCTTTTCCTTTGAGGAAGATAGATATCCAGGAGGAATGTCAATATAAACCTCCTCCTCGAGGTCACCATGGAGGAAAGCATTTTTTTACGTCAAGTTAGTATAGTGGCCAATCTAAATTTGCTGCAAGAGAAAGCAACACTCTAACAGTGTTTAGTTTAGCTACCGGTGAGAAAGTTTCCTGATAGTTTATTCCATATGTCTGTGTATACCCCTTTGCCACCAACCTTGCCTTGTATCAATCGATGGACCCATCTGCCTTGTATTTAATAGAGAAAATCCATTTGCACCCCACTGTCTTCTTTCCTTTAGGTAGTACTACCAGTGCCCATGTTTTATTTTGTTGTAAGGCCTCCAATTCTTCCCTTATAGCGTTAGTCTAGTCTGGGTCTGTCAGGGCTTCTTCAACACTGTTGGGAATAGTACACGAGGAAAGTGTATATGTGAATGTTCTGAGAGGTTCAGATAGCCTTTGAGTAAACACATAGTTGGCTATTGGGTACTTCGATCGTCTGTCTTCTATGTCTGGAGAGTATCTGTTTGGTGGTTTTCCCTATTGTGTCTGAAAGGTAGAGTATAACCAGTAGATGTATCAATAACATTAGTGTATAAAGGAGTGGTAGGAGAGCTTACCTCAGGAATACTCTCAGAAGGAGGGTTGTCGGGATCGGATACTAAGAGGTGGGGATCTTCATCTGCAGATTCTGCATTTGTCGATGATACGGGCTCAGCTCTTAGATTCATATCAACTTCTGAGATGTTCTGATCATTCAGTTCAATTCTATTATTTTCATCATTCATCGGTGCTGGACAGTCTTCAACATCCAGCCCTTCACCACCCAATAGGTGCTGCTCATTGTCCAACCAATTCTGTTCTTCATCTTGGAGCTCCCCCTGAAGAGTGGAATTGGATGCCGGTGAGGAAAAGAAGGTGTTAGATTCTAGAAAAGTGACATCCATGGTAGTGTAGGTGTGTTTGGTGGTAGGATCAAGGCAGCGATACCCTTTTTTATATACACCATATCCTAAAAATAAGCACCGGACTGCGCATGGGTCCAACTTAGTTCTTTGATTCTTATGGAGGTGCACAAATGCAACACAACCAAAAATATGAGGAGGAATCATCAACATAGTTGGTAATGGAACATGGTCGGACAAAACCTTCAAGGGAGTCTGAAATGTTAAAACTTTTTGTTGGCATACGATTCAGTAAATACATGGCCGTAGCAACAGCATCACCCCAATAGTGTCTAGGCATATGTGCCCCAATTAGTAAAGCACGTGTAGTCTCTAATATGTGCTGGTTCTTCCTTTCGGCAATACCATTTTGTTGTGGTGTCTGGGAACACGAGGTCTCATGGAGGAGGCCATAAGTCTGAAAGTAAGTTTGAAATTGCTGATTAACATATTCTCCTCCATTGTTAGACCGAAGGGTCTGAATCTTAGTAGAAAATTGTGTCTGAACCATGATATGAAAGGATTTGAACACATCAAATACTTCATTTTTGTGTTTCAGTAAATACAACCATGTCATTCGAGTGCAGTCATCAATAAAGGTCACAAACCAACGATGACCAGAGGACGTAGTTACCGGGGAAGGTCCCCACACATCGGAGTGTATTAACGCAAAAGGAATTGCACTTTTATTCATGCTCACAGGATAAGAGACCCTATGACTTTTGGCTAAAATGCAAGATTACACTTAAAATCTGAGTGCATTGCATTGGAAAATAAATTTGGAAATAAGTGCTTCAAGTAACCAATTGAAGGATGTCCTAAGCGATGGTGCCATAGTCGAATCTGCCTTTCATTGTTACTGACCCCATGGTGCATGTGATTGGCTCTGCCTAGACTCAGGTCATCCACATAGTATAATCCCCCCTCTTAGTACCACGCCCAATTATCTCCTTTATGAGAATATCCTGAAGAAGACAAAAATTAGAGTATATTAATACCACACAATTAAGATCATCGGTAACTTGGCTTACAGACATTAGTTTATGGGAAAGAGAATGGACAAGTAACGTATGAGATAATGATAAAGAAGGAGATAGGGTCACTGTTCCAGCCCCTGTAATCTGACAAGTGACCCATTAGCAGTAGCAATATGACTTCGTCTTGGCTGGGTTGTTTGAGAGAAATCATTGGAGTCAAATGTCATATGATATGTAGCTCCAGAGTCGAGAATCCATTTGCAATCATCATTGTGAGTAGAGCTCTAGAGTGCATTACTGCTGTTACCTGCATTATGTGTGTTGTCGGTGAGGGATAGTGATGGTTCCCCTGTGACCACCGCAACTCTCCCTGTGCTGCCATCAATAATAGGAGTCTTTTATTTCTTTCGTGCTTGAAGATCATGCCACCAATCTGGATATCCATGCAATTTGAAGCAGGTTTCACGAGTGTGTTTAGTGTTGCCATAGTGAGTGCATTTCATTCCATATGATGAAGCCTTAGTTTTGGAGGATGGATTTGCCTTTCCATTGCTCAGAGAGGGAAATCCTGTTTTCGGTGGTGTATGATAATAGCCTGCCTTGGTCCCTTTGGATGTCATAACCATACCAGGAGCAATCTCTGTACCTGATGTCATTACCGTCTGTCTGACATCTTCCCGTCTGACATGAGCATAGGCCTGCTCAACCGTGGGGAATGGCTTTAGCTAGAGCACATCACTTCGAGTTTTATCAAGGCGGTCATCTAATCCATCAAGGAAGGTATACACTCGGTCTTCTTGCAGGATTGAGTTGTATTTCTAAATGTCACCAGCACATTTCATTGGGTTAGGATGCCGAAAATCAATTTCTCGCCATAATCCTTGAAGATCATTGTAGTATTTTTCAATGGATCCGCCAGCTTGTTTCATGCGAGTCACACGACGGCAGAGGTCATAAACTTGAGACGTATCTATCCCATCAAAATAGGTTATAGCAGCAGAATCCTAAACCTGCTTTGCAGTTGGGAAGCGAATGAAATTAGCAATCAGGGAGGGGTCCATTGAATTAATCAGCCATCCTTTTACTATGGCATTTTCAGTTCGCCATCTTCTGAATGATGGATCTACTTCTGGGGCTGAGGAGAGTCTCCATTGATATATCCTAACTTGTCTTTGCCAGAGATATACATCTCTATAACTTGCGACCATAAGGCAAAATTAGAGCCATCCAACTTGATGCTGATTGGAGTTGTCGAAGAATCAACTGATGGTGAGTATGGTGAGGTCTGGGATCTGGAAAGGACTTCTGTCATGTTGGTCGTTAGGCTAGTAAGAATTTATTCGGTCTGGGGGTTGAGTTGTTGTGTCAAGTCAGTTGATTCAGTCATGAAATCCAACCGGTTTAAGTTCTCTTCTGATTACTGGGTGGGTTGAGTAGAGGTTTTAAGAACCTGCTCTGATACCATGTTAACCTTAAAAGGTCGTTCTCTTTTCTTTTCATTCAATTCAGAATAGAGTACAATCAGTTATATATAAAGAAAACATTGTTGAAGTTATTCTATACAACACAATCTCTTATGTGGAAATTAAGGTTGTCCCCTGACGTGTAGGATTTCCTTTACCTAACAGATTCCTATACTTTCTCTAACTCCTTTATTTTAGTAACTCACGCCAACATCTTCTTCCTCCTTTTCTTTTCTTTTTGACGATGGCTCAAGGTGGAGTTGCCGCGGCGGCGATGGGGAGGAACAGAAATGGCGGAGTCGCAGCACAGTGGTTGTGACAACCAGTGCTGCTGTTTTCCTTCTTCTTCACAGTGTTGCAGCGGGGGGAGGAAGATGGCAGCTGCTGTGCTGCTCCTCCTTCTTCTCTACAAAGATATCAGCTGGAAGCCCGGTGGCAGCTGCGGTGCTGCTCCTCCTTCTTCTCTGCGAAGATATCAGCCCCTATGTTTTCTCTTTTGTTTTTTTTTCCTTCTCTATTCGGTTCTGTTTCTTCCCTCTCTGTCACCGCTCTTCTCATGTCTTCTCTCTTCTAAAAAAAACTCCCTTTGTCTCCCTCTTTTGGTTTTTCTTCCCTCTAGTTAATTTCTACTGTTTTGGTCCCTTCCCTTCACTCTTTTTCTCTTTCAAAAATCCCTGTTGTTTCCCTCCTTCCGTCCCCTTTCCTCTCACAAAAACTGTTGTTTCCCTCTTTTGGTCTCTCCCTTCTCTCTCAAAAACTGTCGATCTCTCTCTCTCGGTCTCCCTTCCTTTTCCCCCCTCCTCTTCTTTCTTCCTTTCGGGACAGTATTTATAGGGGTGAGGGGCGGGGTCGACCCTGCCCCGTCCCATCGCTGCCCATGCATGGGGCGCACATGCCTCCTGCTTTGTCACGGCGTCGGTAAAGGTGGCCAATGGAGGCGTTGCTTGCAGGGCACGACTTCTCTGTCTTCTCATCATAAGGCGGGTGGCGTCTGGTTTTGGCTTTAACAGAGCACGTGGGAGGGAGAGGAAGAAGCAAGGGGAAGAAAACAAAAAACATCTCTTCCCCTACTGGATGTCCAGGGGAAAAAGAAAAAGAAATAGTGCCGCCTCAAAACGGCACTGTTTGGATGTCCAGGGGAAAAAGAAAAAGAAATAGTGGATATATATATATATATATATATACACACACACATATACATACGGGTTCAACCCATTCGGGTCATTTGCTACTTCTTGTCATAACATATTTTTTAGTTATTCCCCAAATTCACGGGTGCTTGCAGGGCACGACTTCTCTGTCTTCTCATCATAAGGTGGGTGGCGTCTGGTTTTGGCTTTAACAGAGCACGTGGGAGGGAGAGGAAGAAGCAAGGGGAAGAAAACAAAAAACATCTCTTCCCCTGCTTGATGTCCAGGGGAAAAAGAAAAAGAAATAGTGCCGCCTCAAAACGGCACTGTTTGGATGTCCAGGGGAAAAAGAAAAAGAAATAGTGGATATATATATATATATTGGAAGAAAAAAAGTGAATTTGGGGAATAACTAAAAAATAGGTTATGACAAGAAGCAGCAAATGACCCGAATGGATTGAACCCGTATGTATACAACCCAAGACGCACGTTTCTTGATTCAGATGAAAAGTAAGGATGCACAATATTAAAGTGTTTCCATGTTTCGTCGTCAGAATGATGCACCATCACTCCATCATACTCATTTAATCCATAACCATATTCATGTAAGGATTACTGTTGTCATTTGCAACTCCATGCACGTTGCTAACACTAGAAGTTGACCCAACCACCGTTCTTTCATGCTCTTATTACGCATAAATAGTTCTCTGTGTGCATACCAATACAGGTAATTCTCCATAAATCCTTTGTGTAGAAGATGCATCATTACAACATCTGGATACAGATACTTTTTATTTTGACTCTTCCTATATAGACACCTAATACCGCCTCCAGTAAAATTTCTGGGAATAGATGTTGTGAAATTAATAAAACCCTGAACCCCGTTACAATAATTCATCCTCCACAATCCTAGGGTTAATCTCGATACATCCATGAACGATCATCCATGACTTCTATCGAACCTCTATAAAATTATGATGACAACATGTATTAATTAATCATGTTAGGTAAATAAATTTACAAAAACATGGGTTTACCTCGAGATTGTCCAACAAGCTAATTACAACTTCTCATAAGTATTCATTATTAATTATCAACGTCCATACAAATTTATACTTATAATTTACAGAAATTACAACTTCGCAATAGCATTGATAAAAATTAAAACGGACCCATTAAACAAGTTATTAATTATTTCACCATAACATATGTAATTCGGTAATTCAATAAAGTTTCAACAATTTACAAACAAATATAATTTTATAAAATCTAAAATAAACCATAACAAGTACAAAATTATAAATTCATATACTACAAGTTTGTTTGAGAAATAACAATAAAACATGTACATACACTAACAAAATACATATACTAAAAAAAAACAATAAAATTGACATTTAAATGTCAAAATTAAAAAAGATAGATTTACTTATAAAAAATGATAAAATCCACAATAAATCAAAACACGGATGTTGTGACAACAAAACTTAAAGAAATATGACTTGTGTTGAGAAGAGGAGGATTTTTTTTAGGGGGGTGGTTGTTTGCAGTTTGGGAGGGGAGAGTTGGGATAGGAAAGAAGGAGAAATTAGGGAGTAAATGGTTGGCAGAGTGGTAATATATTCACTTTTGCTGATGGAATCACCGACAGAATGAGTCCGTCGGTGATTCCATTGGCAATTCTGATGGAGAATTGGTCACGTCACTGTACGGAGATCCCGGTTTGAATCCCTCGGTGATTCTGTCAGTAAAATCACCCGCAAAAACTTCCACGTCAGCGAACCGCCTTTTTTTTTAATTTTGAATATTCCGTCTATAATTCCATCGGTATATACCGACTAAATTACGGATGGAAGAGTGTCCGTCAGTAATGATCACCGTAATTTACCGACAGAATTATTTCGTCGGTAATTTCGTTGGTTTTAAGCAAATTTCTGGTAGTGTTATATGTAAAACATTTTCCCAATATTAAATAAACTAATTTTAAAGAAATAGAAAAAACAAAAAAAAATTCTTCTTTCAAAAAACAAGAATAGATTTATGTTTTAAATTGCATATGACCACATTTTATGATAATCTGCATTCATATTTTTGTAAAATAAAAAATATTTTTTTTATTTTTTAAGAAAAATCAATTAATGACTTTTACAACTAATTTGTAAATATCCATTGGAACTTAGTCTAAATTTCAAAAACATCAAAAAACCAATTTGTTTATTTTTAATTTCAAGATTTACACACTTACACATAAGACGTATTTCTAACATTGATAAAGATAAATTAAGTCCATAGTAAATAAAATAACCCCTTTGTTTCCCTTACTTTGTTTACTTCTAATATTTAGGAATCATGAATATATATATAAGATGTATTTCTATTAATAAGGGAAACAAAAATATAATAAAATCGATTTTGATTTTAGAATTGCATGGTTTGACCCATAAAATCATGATTCATCTTACTGAAGTGGATCTGCTTTAACCAATATATAGACAAATGGTTAGAAAAACACAACTGTACCTTAGTAATAATCAGATAAATGAACAATACAGGTTACCTTAGGTAAGGTGTATTAAAGGAGATATTGTATTCCTTAAACACAATCAGTCCTCTTATCCAAACTATGTAGAGTATTAATTAGGGTTCCTGGTGATCAAAATACTAGGTGCTAACTCCAAACCTTTAAACCATAAAGGACAAGAATTCTTTATTCTTTTCGCACCTAAATCTGATTCGGAAGGACGATTGTCGTGATACCATACACATGCGATAGCATGTAAGGTATGTAAATACGAATAACAAAATATAATTCTACTACAAGCAAACAAATGATTTTCTTTTTTATCTTAATTTAATCAAAATGTATTACAGAATCATATTAACCCACATCTAACCCTAAAATAAAAGTACTTTTAGTATATGTAAAACTTGGTTTTAATTATACAAAACTCTAAAACATGTAGGGTAATCATTGTGCACACATAGATAATTATTCATTTCAACAATGAAATTACTTTATTGCCCTTGATTGAGAAAATTGAATATCGTTGGTTTGGGGGTAATTTAATTTTTTCTAATGGTCTATTAGTCATTAAAGAATTGTATAAGGGTATATACATTATTTTGGTTTTTCTTATAATAGTAGAATAATTAATTTACCCTCTAAGTAAAAATAATAGAATTGTTGACCAAGGTGTTTATAATAATAAAATGACTAATTTACTCTTAATTTGGCCATACACCTAATGGTGTTTTAGTCTTTTTAATGAGGATTTTTTGTTAATTACAAATCCATTGAGGTTATTTTAGTATTTTTTTGCTTGATAAAATAATATTTAATTCTAAAAGTTGTTGGAATGTGCATTCAAGCAACAATGAATCAGAGGCATCTACGCTAATTAGGCGACATGTTCGACTCCTCCTAGTGGCTAAACCTGACCTTCTGCTATGTCGTTGGAACCATCATCGTGTCCTCTTCTCCCTTAAAAAGCACACGTTGGTCCTTTTTTTAGTGTTTCAATTTCAGCCCTTATTCTTTTGATTTTTATTTTTTTTCTAGGTCCTTCTATAATATTTTGTTTTTAATTTAGTCATTCAATTATAATTTGTTATATATTATCTTTTTCCAATCCATTTCTAATTCTTTTTCTTAGTTCTTTTGTTAAAGGTTTATTGGTTTCAATTTCACCCTACAATTAAATTTTATGATGTATTTTTTTAAAACCTAATCCTTTTTCTTTTGATTATTTATTTTGTTAAAGGTATTTTTCTTTTCAATTTAACCCTCTAATCAAAACAATTTTGGTAGCTATCTCATTTATTTTTATTTTTTATTTTCACCCTGATTCTTTTAATTATATTTTTTAATTTTAGATCATTTTGTGTAATTGATTTTTTTCTAGTTTCATCCTTCAGATTTGCTAGCGATTGATCTTCGTGGTTTTTTCATTTATGATTCTTCTGGTTTAATGACCCAAGTCACGGATTCATAATGTTAACGCGGTTTGACATCCTTTTTTATGGCTTATTTACTTTTTTTATTTCATCGTTCGACATTATTTTTTAGAAGAAAAAAATTAGCTTTGTGGCTTTGCTTAAATTTTTTTCTATTAAGTGCGTCATGGGTTTCGCATGTTAAACTGTGTTGGCTCACCCCTTATTACCTGAGTTACATGTCTATCATATTAATTTGAGTTGATTTAGGCCATTTTGTTTTTCCTTTTTTAACCAGTTTCATACTTCCTAGGTTTTTTTTCTAAGCTATCATGATCTTATTTTTTATTAAAAAAATTATTTTTTTATTATCATTGCTTATTTTTTTATAATCTAATTAAAATAGAATTAACTTATTAAACTTAGTTAAGCTTGTAACTCATGTCATTTGTTTTTCTATTTCTTTTAAATACGCATATGAAACCTAGGCTATCGCTTTCCTTTGTCAAATTGTTTTATTCTAGTTTTAATTGATATCCCTCCTCTATGCTTTTTTATTTTGCTTAGCTTGATTTGAATATAGGCTTTTTTATTTATTTTTTTAAGATGTTATTCTAACTCATGTATAAATTTTTTTATGTTTTATATAGATGAACTTTATTTTTAAAAAAATATTTAGTTTTAAATAATATTTCTAATATGTGCAGCCTTGCATTATTTTTTTTCTTTTATTTAATTCAACCAATTTCATGTGTATATCTATTTCTATTATCTTATGATTGAATAAAAAATTGATTTTAATAAACAAATTGAGTTAACACAACCACATAAATATCTCATGTTGCGGGATTAAATATCTTGATCTATATGTATCTCATAATTTTTTTAGTTTTTCTTTTAAACCGTTAATGACTTTTTATTTATTTATTTACACAGATACTATCAATTTATTTAATTAAAAGCTTGTATAAACTTTTTGATTTACACTTAGGATTTTTTATATAAAAAACGCATCAAGAAAACCTACATATCCATCTTTAAAAAAAACAAATACAATCTTCGATGGAGCGTGGGTTAAATGTCTAGCTCATATGAAAAGACATGGGAAATTTTAACAAAATGAGAATATCCAAAACAACTTTAAAATCATCGAGCCTGGATAGGAATCACTAGATAAAAAGCCCACAGTACATCATGGGCTGGGTCAAATGTTTTCTAACATAAAAAAATGATATCCAGGCGACGCCAATATTTTTAAAGAAGTAGGAAAAATTTGTGACCAAAGTCATTGACTTGATTGAGTTCAATAAGTTTAGTTAATTGAATAATATGATTAAAAAAGTATCGACAATAAATAAAACGAACAAAGAAAATTAACAATAATTAATTATAAAAAAAATAAGTTGTTAATATCATACTCATGAGAAAAAAAAGGAAAAGCCCGTTGAAGACTCACCATCGCTCCGTTTTGGATATCGCCCCACCACTAGTGAAATCCTATACTCAGACTTAATTAAAAAACTCAATTCCTAACCAATTTAATATTGAAAGATTAAATCAGGAAAAAAAATCAATTTAAAAAATTTTTCAAAGTAAAGAAAATAGAAATCAAAAGAATAAAGATCAAATCTTATAGGAAAAAAAATTGAAGGATGATGAGGCCCCCCACCCCATCTCTAAAGAGGCCCATAACTTCGCCCCCCTTTTAGATTGATTTCTTCTAGCTTCTAGGCAATAAGGTTGGCATAAATTATAAAAGATATTCAGTTTTAATTTTTTCCTCTCAAATAATAAAATAGCAATTAAAAGAATTATCATCAAATTTAACAAATAATAAAGTTAAAGTAGGATGAATTAAAAAAATATTATAATTTTATAAATTATTTCAAATTAAACAAATAGTAATCATAAGAACATAGATCAAATCTAAAAAAAAGATGACAGGCTGCTTTGAAAATTTAGAGGGTAAGACGTTGAAATCGAGGAGGAGTAGGAAAAAAAAAAGTGGAAAAAAAGGGTCATTGGCATCAAAACAGAGGTCACTAAGCCATACTTGTCACCAAGAGAGGGAGAGGCTACCAAGATGATTTCAACGTCGCTGTGAAAAGCAGCATTTAGTTGCCATAAGATGGCGAAGGCTCTTCACACGTTGACATGTTTGTTGCACACACCAATCACTTTTAATTTTTGATAATATTTTATATTTAAGAAAAATATCTAATTGTCCCTTATTCAACTTAATTTTAATTAAAAAACTAAGATGAAAAAAATGAAAAAACCATGGCCGCCAATTTTAAAAACAATTGTTGTTCATGGTAATTTAGTAATTTTATTGTGTTTAAAAAAGTAAACAATTAAAAATACCTTAGACACTAGTTAAATAATTTTTTTAAGAGTAATTCAGTTATTTTACTGTGTTTTAAAAAGTTAAAAAAAGTTATTTGTTCTTAATCAATATGATAATAACTAATAAACATTATAAAATGCTTTATTACCTGCTTTTGTGTGTAAATAACAAAAACATCATTATAATATACTAATTCATAGTGTTATGAGTATATTTGTATAATAAAACACTTAGTTCTCTTAAAAAAAATTTATTTATATATGATGTTAGGTAAGAGGTATAACAATTACTATATCTCAACTCCATGTGCCAAAGTTCACATGCCTCTATTATTTTCACACTTACATTGTTAACTCGTATTACCTTGGAATATGAGCAGCATACAATAAATGGGGACTTTATCTTTGTTTATACGTGGCAGCTTTGTTGGCAAATAAAATTTATTCCTAATACTTGTACATATTACAATTATGTTTGGAATTAATAAAGTTTATTTTTAAATTTTTTTAAGTATTAAAATAATAAATTTTTTTATTTTTAAAATTTATATTTAATATCGGTATATTAAAACAATTTTAAAACATCAAAAATATTTTAAAAAAAATTAAAACTTTCCAGAAGCATAATTTCACTGCATAAACAAACACTATATC
>Ga0325414_1002867_pt1 | contig 17741 bp, 3 predicted proteins | sample PopdelMetagenome_8_FD_206183 | JGI IMG/M metagenome (GOLD analysis project Ga0325414, IMG submission 206183) | Populus deltoides microbial communities from Bellville, Georgia, United States - Leaf-PdKOR-R3 | ecosystem: Host-associated > Plants > Phyllosphere > Phylloplane/Leaf | place: USA... | reverse complement strand
ACCAACTTGATTAACTCCTTTACCCGTTTCAATCTCACCAATATCAACTAAATGTTCAATTGTAGATGCTTGAAAAGCCCGTAATTCATCATTACGCTTACAAGAAGCACTAACAATGTTAATAATATAAATCAAATTCTGAAAGAAAGTGTGAACATCAGATATTTCTTTAGCTGCAGCAATAAGAGCCAATTGTAATTGATGAGCTAAGCAATGTACATAATATGCATAAAGGCAATCATTAATGAATAAAGCTTGCAAACCATTCCACTCTCCACGCATATTACTGGCACCATCATACCCTTGACCCCTAATATTTTGAACATCCAGATTATGATGAGATAAAACAAAGGAAATCTCTTCCTTAAGAGTTGCAGCAGTTGTATCTTTGACATGAACTATATCCAAAAATCGTTCTCGTATAAATCCACTTCTATCAACAAACCTAATAACAAGGGCCATTTGCTCTCTTCTAGATTCATCTCGAGCTTCATCAACAATTAAACAAAATCTTGCATCACCAATCTCATAACGAATTGAAGACTGAACATTTCTAGCAAAGACATGTAAAATTTCTTTTTGAATTTGATGTGAGGTGTATTTAGCACTTTGTGGAGCATTACCCAAAACAAGAGCACCTATTTGTTCATTGTATGATGCTAAAAGTTCTATCATTTCAAGAAAATTACCTCGGTTTTTTGATTCTGGACGTTCATCATGCCTTCTAAAAGCACATGCTTGAAATGTGAGCCAACGAACAATATCTATTGAAGCTTTAATACGCAATCGATTATTCTGAATTTCTTGAGTAGTTTGCCTCTTGACTACCTTCTCAATATGACATGACTGGTTTTTCAAATTTTCCAAGCACCTGGTAGCAAATCTATGAGCTGAATTTGGACCTTTTTCTCATATGAGTCAAAAAAGCACATCGTTCCCCATCATTAACTTTCTTCCAACAATTAAATCCTTTAACAGTAAATGTGTCTGATCCTGGCTTTCCAGATGGTTTACTTGGAAATAAATAGCAAGGGAAACAAAATGCAGTATTTTTCTCTGAATATTCAAGCCACGGATAACTTTTGAACCAATGAGACTGAAATCGACGAGGATGTTTATTACCAGTTAGCGGATATTCAGACATCAAAGGTTGATATGGCCCCAAATTAATGTATGCCCTTCGAATTTCATCTTGTTGATTAACCGGGTATTCCCAAATTTGAGGACGATTGCTTGGATCTCTAATTAAATGAGCAATATCGATTCTAGTAAGAGGCTGCTCACAATCAGCGCAGGTTCTTTGTAAACTGAAGCACATAGAGGCTGCTCAACCAAAACTTCAACATTATTTGGAGTTGGTTCACTAGGCTGTGAGTTGTCAATACTTTTCCTTTTTTTTTCAAAAAAAGAATCAATTCTTCTTATTTTGTTCATGGTTCAACCTAAAATCAAAACATATATAGTGAGAAAAAATTGATAATTTTGGTGGCTCTGCTAAAAACAAAACATAAAAAAATCCATGCATAATCAAAACAAACTAATAAAATATATCTAATCAATTAGAAAAAAAAAATCACTATAACAAGAATTCAAAAAACAATTGTTAAAACTAGCAAATTTGAAAAAAAAAGCAAAAATTATAAAAAAATCTTATTAAATTTTTAACAAATATCTCAAAACAAAATAAAAATATATTTTAAATTTAAGTTATCAATATTCAATTACGTACCTTGTTTTGTTTACTGAGAAATAAATCAAATAATACTCTGCTTCAATCTTTCCGCACAAAAATTCTGTTTAGAATCTTTATTCTTGTTTTTGTTTTGATAGGCTGCGTTGGACTTGTAACAATTTATATTAGGGTTGTACTTTGTAGCCTATAGGGAGAGAAAAGACAAGAAACACATTCATCACTTTGTAGCCTATTACTTTCCACGTAGGCATTTTTTTTTATCACAATCCATTAATTAATTACACAAAGTTGGTGGGCTGTGGGACCATTCTTTTTAGCCTTTTGTTCTTTTCACCCGGCAGGTATCCATTAATTAATTACACAGCCTTGGTACCTATTAATTCACACTTTTGTTTTACCCCTAAAAAAAAAAAATTCTTGGGCCCCTGCTTGCCTCCCCTTCACTCCGCCCCTGTATACCGTAAATTTAATTTTTATTTAATTAAATTGACCTCTAATTAAATTTAAAAAGTTGTCAATCACTTTGAATTCATTGAATGTGAAAAAAAAAGAAGAAAATCTCAACAAAAGAAATATCACCAAACAAAACATGCAAGGATGAATTTGGAAAAAAAAATAAAGTTCATTGACAATAATGAAAAATTGTAAAAATAGAATTGTTCATGGAATAATGTTGTCCACGGTGAGTTTAGGCAAATGAACAATAATGCATAACAAAAATTCCTTTGAGCTTGTTATTTTCCAATGTAATGTTGTGAGTGAGTTGTCAAAAAAAAAATTATTTAGTTATTTTACAATTAAAATAGATATTTACACGGAAGACAACAATTTAAATTCTAGATAGAAAAATACATTTTGTAACATGAATTATTCTTTTCTTATTTATGTATTTATTTATGTTTAAATAAAATATTTTTTATTAGCACCACATTTTTTTTGGAATTAAAGGCAACAAAATTAAAATAAAGGTTCATAAAAATTTGAAATAATTGAAATAAGTAGGGAAAATGAATCTCTTATATCTAAACTCTGTAACATAAACTTTTTTTTTAAAAAAAAAAATTTAGAAGCAATATTTTTTAAATACAAATTTATAATGATCTCAAAAGCCAATTTTAATAATAAAAAACATTAGAATAATGCCTTGATATATTGTATAACATTGAAAGGAAAGAAATTAATTAACATGATAAATCATGCCAAAATTCTATTAAAAATAACAAAAAAGGATATTTATTTTCATTTAATGTTGATGAGCAAATTTTTATTCTTCTTGCATACCAAGTACATAACAATTAAAAACTAATTAATTAATATTACCATAAAAACCTGTAATATTTTTTTAAAAAAATAACAAAAATAAATAATTATTTTAATGATTTTATTACAGTGCATTTGAATGAAAATTAAAGAAAAAAGATTAAAGGGCTAAGAAAGAGGTTGGTGCTTGACCCTAAAAGGTTGGGCTAGTATGCCTAACCTAATAGAAAAAAAGCTGGCTTGCGCACTCGACCAAGAATAAACATGCAAAGCATATTGTCTACTAGTAAAGTTTTTGGTAGTTAGAAAGTTAGGTTACAAGTTTTTAGACTCTAAAACTCATTTCTCAACCATTCTTTCATCTAAAAACACCATAAGTATCTTATTAAACCCATTTCTAACCTCCAAACACCCTTATTGATTAAAATTAAAAAAAATAACCAAATCAAAAGGTATATTTTGAGCCCTAATTTACTTTTTCTAGTAAAATAAAAGACCTAAATCATCCCAATAGCACTCCTCTAGTCAAGAGGAACTTATTTTTTTATAACTGTAATATGGCCAACCAACTACTTTCTCATCCACTCTTATTTTTGATGATTTTTTCTCTCTTTTCTAAAAAATTAGGGATTGGAATGTAAAAAAATGAAGCTTGGAACCTAAACTTAAAAAACTAACATTAAAGGTGTCATAATCTGAATTGTTTTCATCATTTTATTAACAGCTTTCAAGAAAATAATATATATATATATATATATATATATATATATATATATATATATATATGAAATGAAACGTACTAGGCAAGAACTTGGTAGTTTGTGTCACCAGTTCGACCTTTCCACCAAAAAAACCCTCCTGTAACGGAAACTGTTCACATCCCAAAAAATATTCAAGCCAAAGACCTCCTTATAAACGATCACCACATAAAAACCGATAACAATTCTATTCTAAACCAGATCAACCTTACTACAAAAAGCCCTACAAATTCACCAAGCCCCACAAACCTTTCCAGTCGAAACCTAAAACAAAATTTGACCCAAAAAACATTACCTGTTATAAATGTAACCAGAAAGGACATACATCCCATTTCTACAAGGTCAATACTAAACTTCATGAACTCCAAATAGATGAAGATACCATCAACCAAATACAAAATCTCTACATTGAGGCTACAGACACTGACCACTTTCCTTCAGACACTTCTGAAGAAGAATTCCAAATCGATGAAATAGCAACCACCAGTGCTACTTCAGATGCCTCTACAAATTCCAAACAAATCAACGTCTTGACCCAAGATCAAGAGTTCATCCTTGAGGCTATCAAACGACTTGATGATCCTCAACTTCAAAAAACCTATTTGGATAAATTATTAAAAGACTTCAGCCAACCGGAGCACCCCCAGTCTAACCGCTCTATATTACCTTCTGCCAGCACCAATACCTATGATCTTACAAAAATTCTTGGCAGAAAGAAATCCAAAACCACAGTCACCATTCCAGAATTACAGTCTGAGATAAAAACCCTTAAATCAGAATTGCAAATCCTCAAACAAGCCCAACATAAAGACTCTGTCATACTACAACATCTTCTGTCCAAAATTAATATATATATATATATTTGATGTATTTGTGTTGTTTTCAGCATTTTCAATATCTTTTAAAAAGAATTCAAAATTCAAACTTATTTTCAACGTGTTCAACTATTAACGCATCCATTTCAAAATCATTATTTATTTCTCTTATCGAGTCGGCTTAGACGTTGTCTTTTTTAAAAATATCAAAATACAAAAAAAATAATAAAAAATATATGGACAAGGGGGATCCTGGAGAGAAAAATCACATAGAAAAAAAAAAGAAAATACATAGAAATCAATAGAATACTTAGAATACAATTGAAGCAAAGGTGAAAGATTGTGTTTTAAGAAGGAATGAGAGCAACGTAGATCAATTTGTGATAAAAAAAAAGTTGAAAATCAAGAGAAAAAAAAACAAAGAATCCAAAGAAGGAATTAGCATTCTCTTTACAAGATAAACGTTCAAACTTCGATGAGGAGGTGAAGCTCAATGAGCACACCCCTTTTCTTTTTATTTTGCCTTTTAAATTGTTGCTCATAGTGTTTGTTAAGCATCTTTTAAAGTCATTTTACTGTTTAAAAATCATGTTTCTTTTTTTGAGATGTTTAAGCATGTTTTGAATATAACTTGTATATGTTTAAGTTTTGTTTAATTACTCTGTTTTGATGTGATATAATATGATAATGGAATGACAAATTAGTATAGAATGTTGTTTTGCATGCTTATATTTAGTTAATCAATTTTTTAAAGTCATGATAAGTTCTTTCAAGTCTTGAAATTGTTGTGGTTTAGGTTATTTTAGGTTAGCTTGTTGGGTTTGTTTAAGTTGTAGATATGTTGTTTAAGCTTCAAGACAATGAGTTTAATCAATAGAACAAAACATGTTTAAGAAAATGTTATTTTTGCTTGTTGTCATTATTTAACTTTGCTTACTATTTTGTTTTTAATTCTCTATTTTGTTTTGTTTTGATGGCTCAAACAAATTGTTTTGAGCATGTTTAAGCTTTGGTTGCTAAGTATAGGTTATTTTCTAGGCTCCTTTTACTGGACATTTATATGTTTGATAACATTTCTGGTTTGGCATTCATTCGTTGAACTTTTTTTTAAGTCATTGATTTTTTTGTCTTTTTTATTAATTGATTGTTCTTACATATACACATGCATACTTGTTGATCATTAATCTAGGGTCTTTATGGCTTAAAAATACTAATTTAATAGCTTTTGATGTTCGTTTCTTTCACTTTGTCTTTTGTATAAAATTGATTAATTGTGATAATTTGGTGTTTGTTGTGATGATCCAACTTTAAAATCTTGCTTGAATGTTGTTTTCACATATGCATGCGCTTTCAGTTTGATGTAATCTGGTTTGTTATTGAGATCATGTTTCTAGAGTCATCCTTGTGTTCTTCATATTCTTTAGCGTCTTCAAATGTTTTTACCCTTTTTGATATTTGTTATTTCTTTTCTGATTTTGGGTCTTGTTTGTGGGCTTAGGCCTTTGGGTTAGGAAGTCCAGCCCACGTAATCAAGTTTCATTTATGCTAAGACAATGTTTGGATGCCTTAAAGTTTTCAAAAGAAAAAACACAATATTTTATCCTTAAAGTATTTTAAAGCCTTTGGTTTTTAGTTAAGAACATATTTGGCGAACATGTCATACTGATTTTTAATCAATGTTTATTTTTTTATTTTTTGTGTTTTTGTCAAACAAACCCTTAAATAATTTTCAAAAGTTCTGAAAATATTGGGTCTCTTGCATGTTTTCCAAGCATTTTATTTAATATTTGGGTTGTAAGCTTACATTGTAAGACACTGACCTGATATTAAATATACTTTTTTTTTCAAAATTTTAGAATAAAAAATAAAAAATTCTTTATTTAAAAAATAAAAAAATACATTTTTATTTATTTACATACAACAACCTAATTCTAAAATTTTCTTTCATATTTTATAAAAGAAAGATAAAAATTGAATTTTATCATACTTGGAAAAATATGAAAAAAAAACCCTCAAATAATGGCACCACAACAAGTTTGTGATTATCCATTAAGATTTGACCAGAATCTATAAAGCACCACAAAAATCATTTTGTTTTAAATTTGGGATTTGTATTTTACATAATTTTTTAGTTTTAGAATAGTTAAGTTTTAACCTGATAAGATAAGGACCTTCTCATCGAAAAAGACTTTTCTTGAACTTTAGAATGATCAACGAATAAAAATATAACATTAGAAAAAAAAATCAATAAATAATGCAGCTTATTATAGATAGGGTGCACTAATGATGATGTTTTTTTTCTTATACATAACTAGTTCTTTTATCCAAATTCTCGCAGACCATTAGGTTTTCTAGTGACCATAATACTAGATGACGACTCTTGAACCTTTCAAATCATATTTTTATTATTTATCCCAACATATCTAAAAATCCCTTCGATTCATGAGCTAGATCCACCATATGATGTTCTGAACGCCATGATAAAAGGGACCAAATATGCATAAATGAAGTCTTTTGGGATGAAAATAATATTTTTCACGCAAAAAAAACCCTATTTATTTTAAATTTTGTTTTTATTTTAGTCTTTCTTCTTTTAATTATTTTTAATACTAAAAATTTAAATCTTATCTCATCAAGTTGACCTCTAATTTAATTATGAAATTTCATAAAAACACATTTACTTCTCAAGAACATGTATAGAGAAAACAAAATATCATAAATATCACATGGAATAATGAAATTAAAACATAAAGTTTAGTAATTATAAAAAAAAAATAGCCATGTTCAATGAACAATGCCAAAGGAACAATACATTATAAGCAAGTGAAAAGTAAGCTATAGTGAAGCATATATCTTATAGTTTTTTCAGGTAATAGTAAAAATTAGTGTTAGTTCGTTTTATTTTTTATTGTGTTTAAAATGCACTTATATTATTTTCAATCATGATAAACCTCATACAAGTTTCTAATCTTTAACTACAATTTCAATTAGATCCATAAACTATTTTTCATCTCAATTAAATTCTTAATATATTAATAAAACTCTCAATTAGATCTTTGCTTTTAGATAACAAAATTGTTAAGTAATTACATCAAGCATACATGATTTTTCTTTTTCCACAATAAAACCATTGGATTTTCTAAGATTCTTGTTTTATATTGTATTAAATTCATGTAGTAGATCAAACTAAATAAAGAAATAAAACACCTTTACATTTGTTTATGTAGTCAATTTTTATCATATTACATGGAAAATTTTAGTAAATTCATGGATTTTAATGGGATAAAGAGCAATTACATTATTTTCACACTACTAAACCATTTTGTTAACTTAAACTAATGGAAGAATTAGATTAAGAATTCATTAACATTTAGGGGACCTAATCAAGATGAAATAGGTTGGTAACCTGACTAAGTTAATCTAATAGATTGATTTATTTATTTTTGGTTTGCTTTTTTAGTTAATATCATCTTCATGTGTTATGATTTTGTTTATGTCGGTGAATAATTGTATTAAATGCATAGATGATATTAGTAATATAAACCAATGGTTAACTACTTACATTGAATTGATTGGTTAAACTTTTTTTTATTAAAAATAGTTATGATTAATTAATATAGATGAAAACAACACAAGAAAGATAGTAAGCACAAACAATACAAAATTATATCGAATATAGTCACCACACAAAAACTCTAATTTAAAATTTTATTACTAAATATTTTATTTTTAAATAGTCTTTTGAAACTCAAACTAAACAATAGTATTTATACGAGTCATATGTCTAAATCACATAAGAAAAAATAACATTCCTAAATTGAGTGATTTTGATTGTAAATAAGAAGAATAAAAACATCATAAAGAAAAATATTTTTCTAAACTAAATAAGAATAAAAATAACTAAGGAAACAAATAACTTCCCTTAAAAATCCTCTTGCACAAGTGTTCCCTAGTTGAAAAGAACTTATCATTGAGTTTAAATTATTCTTGTCTCAATCTCGTGGATATCTAATCAATATTATTTAAGCTCTTTTCTTTACTTGCTTCAAGTGTATAACAATTTTTTATATCAATTTCAATTCTTTCACAATAAATTTTGCATAAGAAACATCAATTGATAAATGACTTCTCTTTCTAAAGTAATGAATTACAAATCTCAAACTTATTTCATCAACATGTGTTATATCCACAGAACCCTTGAATAAATTTACCTTTATAATAATAGTAAACTTGTAATTAAAAGGATCATCATAACCTATATTAATAATTTTCTTTTGCTGGGCACTTTCATATTCTCTTTATATTCAACCTCTAACTTATCAATAAAAATAATATTGATGATATCATTATTGTCATTATTTATGTTGTCATTACCAAGATAATCATCACCAAAATAAATATTATAAATTAGTGAAGAATACCAATCCACGTATATCTCAACATAAAAGAGATTACCAAAATCTCTATAGTATTCATCTCGGTAAAGAAGATGCCTTTTATAGTCATGCTTCTGAAACAGGTTCTCAAAACTAGCTATGGATTTGTGATCACGATCCTATAGTTTTCTCTTTTTCATCTCTACTAATTGAAGAGATAATTCTTCAACTTGTCTCTACAAACTTATCATCACTAAATGACGAGTTAATTTTGTAATTTATTTTTGCATGTCTTTTATTACCGGTTCCTGAACAATTATTTTCCAAGGAAAAACTTCATCATCCATCCCCTCTTGTATGAGCATGTCATATTCTACGACATCTTTCAATCATGGTTACTTAACATCACATAAAAAATAACCACTAGGAATTATTTGGCTCTGATACCAACTGACATAAATAGAAATAACATAAGAAAGACAACAAACATAAGCAATATATAATTTTGTTGAATAAAGTCACCATACAAAAACTCTAATTCAAAATTTTATCATTGAATATTTTCTTTTCAAATTGTTTTTTTGAAAATAAAACTAAACAACCATATTTATACTAGTCATAGTCCAATACTGTATAAGAACAAAAATAAAATTCCTAAATTGAATTATTCTTATTTTAAATAGGAAGAATAAAAACATCATAAAGAATAAGATTTTCCTAAACTAAATAACAATAAAACTAAGAAAACAAATAATTTCCCCTAAAAAGACTTCTACATTATTGATTTTAGCTATGTTTATTGTTGTGATTTTTGTAATAATCTAACAATAATTGAATTGAGAGAATAATCCACTTTATGCTTTAAGAATGTTTGTTTTTAAACTCTTGTAATGGTCACTAGTTTGAATGACTGAGAATCAAACTAGTGGACTAGCAAAAGTGGTCATTTATGAATTTTGTTTTTAAAAAAAATAGCATTTTTTTAAATTATTAGCAAAATAACATAATTTAAAAAATATTTGGTGAAATAATATAGTTTATACATGTCATAATTATGAAACGTGATATTCAAGCTTGTTGCTATTTAAAATCATGACACTTCAAAAAAATAATGGAATGGATTGCACATGAAGAGAGATGATAGAAAAAAAAGAGACTCTAGAGACATACTGAAACTCTGATAGTAACACAACCGATTTCATCTTAAAGATTTCAACGAGATAAATCCAACGACATCATAAAAGGCCACCAGCGGTGACCCAAGTATTCCACACTTGTGGTTTAAAAGTGGCAGGTGGCTCACCATTGGTGACCTTTTTTGGTGTTATTTGATTCGTCTTATTAATATTTTTTCAAAGGTACCAATAGGTTATAATTGAAGTTTCACAACCCAATTTATACATATCATAATAAATAAAATTTCTTTATGCACGGGTGCTCGAAGAGAAATTGCAATAGAGATAGTAAACCCATGGTAAAATCTTTTATTATTGTCCGTTCTAACAATTATGTATCATTTTCTATTGGTATTCCTTTAAAAAATCATGTCCATTAAACCAAGCCGGATAAAGAGAGACTTATTAAATGGATAAAAAAACATAATAGTAATTATCCAAAACTAAGAGTAATTTTAAAATGAATGTAAGGTTATTTTAGTAAAAACAAAATAACATTAAAGCACACTTCAAGTCATAGTTATCAAACCCAACTCGGGAGTTGATATGGACAAGGAGCTGGGTCTCGGGTTACACCGGCTGACTTAGATCAACTCAAGAAAATTTTAAAAAAAATATTTGAGATTTTAATATTTCATATGAAAATTTTTAAAAATAATTTGTGTGGATGTAGGCTATGCATGTTGTACATAATAAAGTTTTAGAGATTATTTTAAAAGGTTTTTTTTTATCTCATAATAGAAAAATATTATATTTTTTTTTAAGTTATTTTTATCTCATATTGGTATTTAAACCAAAAAGATTTCTTATTTCACATTAAAAAAATATAATTTTTCTCTTGTGAATATTGAGTATATATATTATTAGCGAGCTTTCAATCCCACATTGAAAAAATAAAACTTTCATCTAGTTGTTATATAGTAAACTTTAATATAAGCTAGTAACCAATAAGAAAAAGATTATAGGTTTGCACGCATAAGATTGGATCGAGTAAAAGAAAAACCTTTGATTGCCTTCCATGCACCCGAAGTAATACTTGTGCTTTCTCGACCTTATCTTTTACCTTTATTTATAATTTGTTCTTGTCCCTTTATAACTAAACCATTATTTTTTTTTTTATAAATCATTTTTGTTCCTCTTTTTACTAGAACCACTAATTGTTTATTTTGTCCATCCTTTAATTAAAACTGCTATTATAAGAAAAATAAAAAAAAAATGTCAATTTGAAAAAAAAAATTTGACATAAAAAAAGGTTAATGATAGATTTCGTTGGGGAACTCAAGTCACAGGTTGAACTGATGGGTTAGGTAAAATTCACTACCCAATTGCATGCCCAGTTTTTATCTTCTTCAGACCTGGCCGGTCCGTGGGGTTACCTAGGTCCTAGGTCAACACCCTAAGTCGAGCTCGGTCTAATAACTATACATCAAATATGACTTTATTTTATTTTTTTTATTTATTTCTTTTCCTTTTAAAAGGTTTCATATTTTTCATGGGGATTTTGATGTAGTTTGCCTCTTTATTGATAAAAAAAAATATTTTTTATTAGGTTCTTTATCAATATAATATATTAAATCACTTCAATCAAAGTCTTATTTAAACACAAACCATTCAACTGTTAACGCTATTAAAACTTAATGAATGAGCAATGAAATGGCAACACATGGAAAACATTACTGTCAAAAAAATTTATCATGTTATTACATGGAAAAAATGAAATTTATATTGATAAAAAAAATCTAATAAATTATTTTCTATTAATAAAAAGATGAATTAACCAAAGCTAAAACAAGAATGGAAAAACATTGTATTATATGAGTGAATACACTGTTCAAAAAACACAGTGTTTCCACCATTTTAATCTTCCCACTTAAATAAGTTGAATTTAAGGTAAGATAGTTTTTTCACGAGAACCTATTAATCATTGTTTATTTGTATAATGGCAATTTGTTTTTATAATTTAAAAATGCATAATTAAATGATTGTATTATCTTTGAAGGCAAATAAAAAATAACTTATATGGAAGGTTTCTAAATCATTTTCAATTTACAATCATAATAAAATTACTCCAATGCTATTTGAACCAAAAATTTTAAAACTATCATCTAAGGGTTTTTTAGATTTTTTATCTTGATTTTTCTTGTAATGACCAATATGAATAAGAGTCAGTTTGGTCTTTTCAGGATATTAAAATAATTAAAAAAAAAAAAAGGGTTGGTGCTTGAAAATAATGTGCTAGTGTGTGTGGGAGGGTAGTGTGTGTATGATGGTTCATTTAGGTTGGGTAACAAAATTGTTTCTATCTCATAGCCTCGGGATTCACGTTGGCCCAATCAAATTTAAAAGGTTTCCATTTATTTGCTTTGTTTTTCATATATAGTTTTTATTCTTTTAATTGCACTTTGTTTGTTTTAAATTTTTTTTTTCTTTTCTGCATCTTTCTTTATAATTTCATCCCTTGGGAAAATTAAAAGGTCCTTTCATTTTATTTATTTATTTCAATTATAGTTCTTATTCTTTTAATTACTCCTTTTCTGTTTTAAATTCTTTATTTATTTATTTTTCTTTTCAATGTCATTCATTGACATTTGATTTAATGGGATTTCTATATCAATTTTTATTTTTATTTTTTTAATTGCTATTTTTTGACATTATTTTTCTTAATTAACTCGAGCCACGGGTTTACCATGTTAACTCGGATTAGTATGAGTCTTTGACGTCATTTTATTTTATTTTACTATGTAATTTAATTTTCATTTTGACAAAAAAAACAATTCGACCCTTTTTAATTAATTTTGTTTTGTGTTTTTTGAAAAACAAATTAGGTCAGACCAACCAATATGCTTGGCTCTCGCATGCCTTCGCCTCCTTGTTTTATGTCCATTGATTTTGTTTTGTCCTTTTTATTTTTTCTTCATTCCAATTTCATCATTCAAATTTAGTTTTTCATTGAATATTTTGTTAGCTTTTTTGCAATAAAAACTAAATGGGTCTTTTGAATTTCTTATGGTGTTTTCTAATTAAAATATTATTTAATTTAATGTATGTCCTATTTTATTTTTTTTTAATGTTTTTCATTTGATGTAGTTTCAACCCCTTAAAATTAAAAAAAAAAATGTTTCATTGTTAGTTTGTTTTTTAAAATGATTTTTTTTATTTGACTTGAGATATAAAACCCTCCTTTTGTTATCAAGCTTCTTTCTAAAAGAAAACCCCGGCGACATTATGGGTCTACAATTAGTTATATCGAAAGTCTATTTTTTATGGAACCCATACATATATCAAATTATTTTTTTTTCAAATTTCTTTTTTTTTTCTTTGTTCAAGATCTCCCACTCAAGTCATAACTCGGTTATGCTAAGTTAGAGAAAACTCAATTGAGTTGTCCATATTTAAATGAATGGATGTCATGGATGGTCTAACTATGACTAGGAGCCAAGTCCAATAAGCCAAGTTGTACCGCATACTTTTGATAAACTAATTGAGATTTATTTCAAGTTAGAACCACTTATATGATTGTTATTATAATAACTAAAAATTGTTTGGTTTAAAATATATTTAATATATTTTAGTTGTTATTGTAATAAATGACATTTAGGTGAACATGGAGTTTTTTAAAAAAAAGAAGGAATTGTTGCCTAATTTCTAAGAGAATTAAGACAAGTATAAACTATTTTATAGAAATTTTATGGTAAGAAGCCGAAGACATGAATAGGAGAACAACAATTTGTCAAATTATATTTCTGTCAAGTTGTCTAAGATTAATGAGAGTGTTTCTTTATTAAATTCAAGCTAATCAATTTTAAAATTAAAGTGAGTTTAGATTTAAATCCATAAAGAAGCTTTGATCATTACTTTTATAATTAATGAGGGCATTATATATATATATATAGACACACACATATACTTGAATTCGTTTAAATTTATGAAGATAAAACGTGCCATAAGATTCTGTGGCACACTCTATACGCCCAATTAGGTCGTAAAATAAGCATGATAAATATGAGGGGAAAAAAAAACTTTAAGAAAATTTAGAGGGAAACATTGCCCGACTTGTATTTTTTAAAATTTTAATTTTTTTTCTTTAAATTAATATTTATTTTTTAGTGTTTTTGGATCGTTTTGATACGCTGATATCAAAAATAATTTTTAAAAAATAATAAAACATCATCTTAATGCATTTCTAAGCGAAAAAATATTTTAAAACGCAACCGCTACTACAATTCTAAACAAGTTTTTACTGATAGATGGTTGAAATTTTTTTAACAAACAAAGCATTATAAACAAGAAGAAAAACAGATAATTATTATATAAAGATAGAGTAATGACAACCATTTAATAATAAGCTAGCTGGTTATTACAAATTATTGTTTGTAAATAATTATTTCATAATGAACTGATAATTGTGATATCTCTTATGACAAATTTGTATTAGACAGGCAATAAATAATGCCAATCACTTAATTAGAAATTCATTAATGCAAATTATTGTGCATGAATGATTATTTGACGATGAACACAATTAAAATATGTTTTTTTAAATAAACATATGCAAGAGTTAAATAATCTACATATGTCGAAGGTATATGTGTGCACATAGAAAGCCATCTTAAGACAGACACCCTCAAGCAGCAAGTCCAACATGCACACCAAAAAAGGTTATTTATAATAATAAAACATAGGATATTCTTTGTCATGTATCAACATCAAACATTAATCTTACGACCGACCTTTAAGGGTTGGATGAATAATAACAATAATAATAATAATAATAATAATAGAAAATAGTTGCCTCATGACTCGGTACATGCATATGTAGATAAATAGATAAGCAGACAAACAAGTGATAAAATAAAGCATATATTAAGAATAAACAAGCATCATGTGAAAACAAATAAATTCGATAATATTTTATTCAGTTTCAAGGTCAAAATGATTGGTATGTTTTGTGAAACCTAATGCCTTCTATCTCATATTGACAAACTACAAAATTTTCTTATATTTTATATAATAAAAAGTTAAAAAATTATAAATGAATAAAAAAATAATTTTAAGATTAAACCATATGCTCGCACTCGCTCGACTTGGCTCAGGCACAAACTTGGTTTGAGTTAGCTTTTTCAGTCTATTTTAGATGTAAGTCTGAGTTTGTTATAAAATAATTTTTTTATCCATAAAAAATTATTTCTTACCAACTCATTTATTTATCTAGCGCATGAGTAAAAAATTTGAATCAACATTTAAAAATTGTCAAGTTGATTTTTTTTACAACAGTTATTAAGGTTGATAAATGGAAATAATTAATTTTGATAATAACCAAAATTAACTCTTAATTTCAAAATTCATTATAAAAAAAGCAGAAAAAAGGTGTTTTACATCCTCAATTTTATAGAGTACTTTACTTTGTTTAAAGCTTTGTGTTTCCTTTTTTTTTTTTCCCTTCTACTCTAAAACATAAGTTATATTATTGATGAAAGTGACATTTTCTTAAATTCATGGAACTTGTTTAAAAGTTTAACTAAATAAGATGGGGTGTTATTGAAATTCTAAGAAGCCGATTGTTTTCATTTCATTTATACCGAGAAATAAATAATAAAACTTTAAAAATAAATGATTCATTTATAACAACAAAAAATTTTTATCTGAAACTAGTTCTAAGTTCAACAATAAATTAGTACCTTTAATATACTTAGATTTTAGTTGAAATATAATGCTGCCTTTATATGTGTGCTAGCTAGGATCTTGATGATTTAAATGTAATTCTATATATTTAATTATATGATTAGGATGAATTAAAAGGTTATTATTTCAAACTCTTTTGCAAGTTTATGTTCTTTATTTTGTTTTTGCATGCAATATAAACTAATCAGTTATATTATATCCTCCAATAACTTTTGATCAACAAAGTTTGAATCCACTGTGGAATATGGAAGTGGGCTTGCAGCCTGAGAACTTGTTCGAGCTGGAATTAGGTTTCCACTTGGCTTTTTATTCGATTCCGACGGATAATGACAGTGGTTAATATTAGAAAAATATTTTATTTTTCAATGTAGAATTTGAAACCCTTTAGTATACATACTCTATGTTCATAAAAAAAAAGTTATTTTTTTAATGTGAAATTTGAAATCATTTTGTATATATACTCTATGTTTTCTATATTCACAAAAAAAAAATTATGTTTTTTCAATGTGGGATTTGAAACTCTTTCGTATATATATTTTATGTTCACAAGAAAAAAATTATTTTTTTTATGTGAAATAAAAAAACTTTTGGTTTAAATACTTCAATTTAAAAGGATAATATAATATATTTTCAATGTGAGATTTAAAACTCTTTAATATATATACTCTATGTTTACAAGAAAGAAGTTATTTTTTTAATGTGGTATAAATTTTTTTAAAAAAATATTTTTTTAAACTTTATTATTTACAATATGTATAACTTATATTTACATGGATTTTTTTTTATTTTTTTACATGAAATATTAAAATTTTAAATATTTTTTTAATTTTTTCAGATTAATTTAAATTTACTTGTAAAACCTAGAACCTGATTACTTAAACAGATTATTTTTCAGACCAGGTTTCATAACTACGGTGGTTAGGAATCCAAGAGGACATAATGGAGTGTTGGGTGTTGTGTTGGTGGATTACAGTGAAGTGAAGGGGTCCGTGGCCGAAGTGATTCATTTTAGTGATTGGATAGATTAAGTGATGTTGTTATTAAAGTATTTTAAAAAAAAGTATATTAAAATAAATATTTTTTATTTTTAAAATTTAATTTTAATATTAAAATAATTCTAAAACATATAAAAAATAATTCTAAATAATAAAAATTAAATTTTTACCCACCTCGGGCTACGCCAACCAATGAGATTCTGTGCCTTATGTCTATCTGCATGCCAATGATATTGAGACTTAAAACACCTTCAAGGAGCCATTGTTTTCTTAAACAAAGATTGTGAGACTTAAAACACCTTCAGTCAATTTTAACTTTTAATATAGGTATTTTTTTCAACGAGATTATTAAACTAGTTCACGAGAATCACGTGATTTGCATGTAAGAATCACGTGACTTGAAAACTTGATATATTCTCTGGTAATCACTTCCAAATCATATGACTCAAAATTTTGTCCCGAATAATAAATTAGAAACTTTATACATATTCAAGGATAAAATTGGTTTTATTATAAATATAATGATAAATTTGAACATGCTAGTTGATTGGATTATATCAAAGCAATTCCAATATAATTTAATTTTAAATCCAAGCTACGTAAAGAACTCTGATAAAGAGATTTTTTTTGTTAATTTTATATTTTTTTAATATCTTTTATAATTTTTTTACCAGACTATCTTTAGAGCAATCAAGTTAAATGAGTTATATCGAACTAACTTTTATATGATTTAATTTAAATTTAAATTAGAAAAAAGTTGAATTAAAATATTTCATTATTAACCCCCCTAACTATATTTAATAATAATATTAAAATATTCTTTATATATTTTTTTTTGTCATGTTAGAAAAAAAAAAAACCAATCCAAGCTATAGTGTAATGCGAGTTATATCGGATCCCTGTCGTTCAAGAAAAAGGATTGGTGGCCCAGGAATCTCGTTTGATAATTGATAGCCATCTTGAGTTGTCACGCATGCGCATGCATAC
>Ga0325414_1002866_pt1 | contig 17743 bp, 13 predicted proteins | sample PopdelMetagenome_8_FD_206183 | JGI IMG/M metagenome (GOLD analysis project Ga0325414, IMG submission 206183) | Populus deltoides microbial communities from Bellville, Georgia, United States - Leaf-PdKOR-R3 | ecosystem: Host-associated > Plants > Phyllosphere > Phylloplane/Leaf | place: USA... | reverse complement strand
GGGTTTTAAAACAATGATAATAACTATTTTTATTCTTACGCTGACTCGGGTCAACTTGATCCGTGACCTGGACCTCGACCAATGACCTAAGCTTTGACTTGGGTCAACCCTTGAGTTAGGTTTTAAAACTATGATAATAATTATTTTTATCCTTACATCTTAGCTAGATAATTTTGGAATTAAGAATTTTGTACAATGATATTTTAGGGAAAAAATAATAAATATTGTCTCTGTAAACATATCCCCTATGTACCTTCTATTTTGAAAGTAAAAAAATTAACTCCAAAATATCCTAGAGATAAATTTATTTTTATGTCTCTGTCTTTTTAATCAAATAAATTTTTGTATCTATTATCTATGTCCCTTTTGTCCCAGGAAGTAACCAAACGCTAACCAATGAACATTTATCTTATTTGATTTTTTGAACATTTGTTTATGTTAGATTGATTCTAGTGTCCCTAATTTGCTATTATTTCTAGTTTGGGTTGCTTTATATTGGTACACCACCAGAAAATTGAATTACACTGACAAAATATTTTGTCAGTGTCAAAGTTGTGTTTCCATCAGTAAAAATATCATTAATGGATTTACTGAAGGAACCATGTAGTTGGTTAGTGTTGCGTTGATGATTTCATATATGTTGGTAATTTCGTTGTTGATTTAAACTTCAATGGATAGACCTATAAAATATTATTATTAGTGATAAAAATATGTGATCATCGATTTATGTTAGTCTATTGGTCAGTAAATATCATTGACAAATCATTGATAGATAATAGTCGATAATATATTGTGTTTTTCTAACGGATACCTGAAAAAATCACCAACACCCGTGTTATGTTGATGATTCCACTAATATATATCAAAACAGTTAGTAACTATTTGTAAATGTTTAAGGAAAATTGGTACGTTGTACCGACGAAATATGCAGCAGAATTTTTCTATCCTTCAGTGATTCTGTTAGTGGTGTACTAATTTGTTTTTTTTAATGCCATCAAAATAATGTGACATTAAACAACATTAAACAAAAAAATTAACTTGAAGAACACATTTAATATTATTAATTCAACTGTAAAAATCAATTACAAGTGTTTATAAATATTAAAAAGAGGCTACAAATAGAGGTGGTGGGGACTAAAATCTCTTGGAGGTCCGTAAGAGGGAGGATAATGACAAGACATGTACGCAATCATCTCCTTTCATTGCTGTTTTTTTTTCTTCATATTTTGCTTCCATTTCATCCCTCGGGGCATCAATTTGTTGTTTAACCAACTCCTTACTTACTGGTAATGGCTTATTCACACCAAATTGTGGGGTGCCTACGCTCAAGACATTACAATCAAACCTCACATCTTGGGCCATAATCATAGAGATATCATAAACCTGATTTCTATCAGGTCCATTGGTTGCTCTAGTCTCCAACCATAACTCTAGATCGTATTCCAAAAAGATTGAGGGGTCCTCCTAGTGTTTGGGATGTATGGCAATGTTATATTGTCACTACACAACAAAATAAACAAGTCAAAGATTTGGATAAAAAAAACATTAGTCCAAATAATGTAGAAAAGGTTCAAAAGTTTACTTATAATAAATGTCTCAGCTCAGTTGTCCATGAAGTGTTGCACCCCTTTCTATGTATCCTCCATTAATATATGTGTTTCCATGTATAACTCCATCGGAGTCGGCTCATTCTCATCGATATGCTTGCTAATGAAACTGTGAGTCTCCTTGTTTTTTTTTCGAGGACCCACTCCGTGAACGCCTTCTAAAATCCTCAGACGTGAAGAACTCTAGATCTCTTTCCCAGATGCTTCCAATGATGTAGAGAGGTCTACAATTCTTTCACTTCTTAAAATCACCTAACTCGGTATAAGTATGCGTGTCATACTATAAATCACGCAACCTAGTTCAAAAATTTGTAAAGAAAAAAAAACATAATGAAAACAAATGTTGCAATTTAACAAAAAATATATACTTCACACTAATTTTTCCATATTTGTCTTGCCACCCTAGAGTGCCTCGTCACACCATTTTTTTTACTTGTAATCATTTTTGTAAAATAATTAGTTTCTAAATCAAAAGGACATCTTTTATTAATTATAAGTATTGATCATAAATGTATTAACCTTAAATTTCCCCCACCATGCCTCAACCACGGGCATCCATTTAGGATGCTCTTTAAGTTGGCTCCATTAAAGCAAGGGTACTTTCATTGATGATATCATAGCCAATGTTATCATTCATACAATTTCTATATTTGTGAGCTTAAAAAACTATTAATTAATGGTTGACTACATAAACACGTAAACATTGATTTAATATTATGTTTGAATATAACAAATTTTTTTACATGATTAAATCTGGTTTCCACTATGTTATTAACTTGCTAGAATAAGGATCTTTAGCAAAAGGGATGCCAGATCTGCAACCTATAGTTGGCGAGTTTACGTTGTTAGAATGTGCATCAAGTGTCTCTTCATGAACAACACATAAATGCATTGCAGGCTCAAGAACACTACTGCTTGAAGATGCACAACTGCTTTGTTTTGTCTCTCAACTTTTCTTTAAAATCTAAACAATACAACTAATAATTAATAATATTCAACTAAATTCTCAATCTACAGTTTATGATTTTTTTTGTTTTAATGCATCTATCCATTTAAAACATATTTCAATAACATCTTTTGTATATGATACCCTCCTTAAAATTAGAAAAAAAAAGATATAGACAACCAGTTACAATGAACCAAATCATCACCCACAAGCCAAATTAACACTTACCATGTATTTTTTTTAGAAAGATGAGATTGAAAGGGAAATGGGAAAAAGCTAGGGATTGTCTCGATATTTATGGGTTCTAACATCACCGACATAATTTCCTGTCGATGAGTCTATAGGTCATTAACCTCGTCAGCATATTATTCACAGTCTTACCAATATAGGATTTTAAACCCATCATTGAATTCGTCGGTCTTTTCAAAAATTTCAAAACACTTTTGAACACCTCTAAATTTATCGATAATTTTTCATTTGTCGATATTTCTATCGATGAATCCAACCTTTTGAATTCTTGCTAAACTCTCTGTAACTCTTCGATGATTTTAGATTCCATTGGTAAATCCATCAGAGAATTGAATTCCTGAATTTTTCTTTGTAATTGTTCAATGTTTTTAGATTTCATCGATAAATGAAAATTCCTAAATTAAACCCTAAAATCTATGTAATTCTCTGATGATATTATTGTTTATCGGTAAGTTCATCGATAAGCATTGTATCACCGATGGAATAATTTTCGTCAGATAATTTGTCTGTTGGTTAACATTCCTAAATTCTTCCCTAAATTATCTATAATTCTCCAATGAATATATCTACCGCGGATAAAGTTATATTGACAATATATTCACTAATAGTTAGTTAATAATTTACAAGTTTTTTTTATTGTTGTCGGTGATTTCATTAGTAAATTTATTTCAATTGATTTTCTTATATATATTGAATATAATTTGTATCGAACCCAATTAAGCATCAACAACAGATACATTCATAACTTATTCAACAACAACTTATTAAAACCATAACCATAATAATAAACACTTGATAAATGTACAAGGTACAATGCATTATATAATGAGAATAAATATGTTAATTGCATAATGATGTTTTACATCTAAAATCAGTTCAAATCCATTGTCTAATTTAAATCCTCATCATTTTTATTTTCATCGTTTTCATTATCCTCATTAAACTGAAGTTGTTCGATCTCTTCATCTTTATCAAGTTTCGTATCTCCACTAGTACTTAATATATCTTTTAATTCTTTAAAAGAAACATGAACATAAGTATTCTCTACTGCATAAATATTTGAATCTTCTTCTAACTAGATAAATGGAGAAACTCAATATCGATAAGCGAACTCATCTAGTTGAAAAACATCTTCTCCCCTAGTTATTTAATTGTTACCATCTTTAACAACTTAGACGCAACTTTTAAGTTTGGTTTTCATAACAGATAACCAACCAACTCTATTATACTCATTTCTAAATGATGGAGCGTATGTGTAATACACTTGTTGGAATTGTTGGGCAAGTATAAAAACATCGTTGATGTTGCCAAGTATACTTCTTTTATTGATTTTGACTAACCATGATGAGGATCTATCCTAATTCCTTTATCAATATCATACCAACAGCATTTGAGTGAAAAGATTGTATTTTGTGCCTTATGATATTGTAATTGAATGACCTTTTTCTAACTTGCCATAATAATCAACTTCAAATTCAATATGAGTTGATCCCTTAACACAAACCTTATTATTATAGGTATTTCTATTTTCTTCATAATCTTTTGTATAAAAGACATATCCATTAATGAAAAACTCGTTATAACACTCAATCTTTCTTTCAGGACCCAAAGATAGAAATTTCAAACTTTTGGCATTGCCTTCCATGTTGTACATCAGGTTAAATATAACATCCAGTAACGGTTGAAAAAAAGAGTTAAATCAATGTATTTTGTTACAATTAGAAATCATTACATACTTATTGGTGTTTTAAACCTCGTGGTGAATTGCTCATCTTGTATTTGAAAAATTTAAGCTTCAGTGAGATATGAATTTTAGAATAACAAAAATTGACGATGTTGTATATAAGGAAGTTAGTGATCATTTAGCATAAACGAGAATACAAGAGGAAATAGTTTATCATTTAAAAACTTGTAAATTGACTTACTATATAAAATATCTCAATTTATCGTTGTTAAATAGCATATAATTATAAGATTATCTAAATTTGATGTCTGTCAAATATCTTATTGAAATTGTATTCTTCAACAATGGTCAACCAAGATGGGAAATTATTGATAAATTCCCACTAGAAGACAATTCACCACAATCATCATATTTTAAAAGTGATTGATTCTTGTTCTCATAACGGGTTCAAAATAATATGAGATAAATATTGAAATCTATTCAAAAATATAAGCTTCGCATAGCAAGGCCTTAACATGCGCATTGTTTTTAACATATTTCTTGAGGTTGAAAAGTACATGCATGAAGGTAAACAAATATAAATTGAATGACCGAAAGTTTTTAAAAAACATCACACAATTAATATGCATGTAATCCCTAACCTCTCGGGAGAATACGTCCATTTATACTGCACAAGCCCTTCAACTTTTGTTTTATAGGTTAAATGTATAGGCAAATGCTCTATTAAGTCAAAAAAAATAAGGTAAGAAAGATCATCTCAAGTTTGCAGATTATCATAATGATGTTCCTTTTAAGATGCTCTATATGTTGTGATCACAACTTGTTTTAGCGAACATTTCTTAGAAAATGACTAATTTTCATGAGTACATCTCATATCTCTTTTAGCAATAAACTCATTTATGTAATTGAAATGGGTGTTTGTGTAAAAACATGATAGTCATGACTCTTCATTTTATATAATATGCATTCCTCTAATTTCACCAATCTAGCTATGTTCAAAGTATATCCATTAAGAAATCACAAACTCTTAAGCAATTTATAGACAAGAAATTGTGTTTTTTTTTTCTAAGACAAAGATGGCTTTGAGCTTTTTCACACATACCCTATAATTAAGCAAATTCATATTTTGACGGTCATAAAACAAAGTTATATACACTCTAGATTTTATGGTGTCCATTGTTTTCCTTTTGATGTTCATGATCGTGTTAAAAATGTTTTCAAACACATTATTCTTAATATGCATGACATCTAAATTATGGTGGAGGACATTAGTCTTCCAATAAAAAAAAAAGTCCAAAAAAATACTTCATTTTACCCAATTATAGATCACATCAAAACTAGAAAACTTTTGCTCACCAGATTCAAAGTCAAATACAATGTCTTTATACTGTGAGGCTACATCATACAATTCTTCACTCGACAGTACTAGAGGTGCAACATCCTTTTTAGCTTTACCTTACATGAAGTCCTCTCTGTTTTGCTATATTAATGATAATTTGGCAAGAATCTTCGACGGTAACTAAAAAAAGAAGTTTTACAACCATTCGTTAAGGTAAAGGCCTTATTATTTTTCATACATTACGGAAAAGCTAATTTTTCAGATATGATCCATCCTGAAACCATCCCATGCATAGAAAAACCATTTATAGTCACATCAAAGGTGTCCTTATTTGAAATTATATTTCCTTGAGACATTTCAAATTATCAATCAATGGTTAAACATAAACATCTATATTCCGACCTAAATTGTAAAGACCAGGTATGATTATAGATAAGAACGTGAATTTTGCCCTCATACACATTCCTAATGGCAAGTTGTACATTGTTAATATGACCGATCAACAAGAATAGGGTGCAACAAATTACCCAAATGGATTGAGTCCATCTGTACACAAACTAGGAGGCATGTTTCGTGGTTCTATTGAAAATTAAGGATGCATCATATTAAACCGGTTTCAAGCTTCACTATCGAAAGGGTGCACCATGACTCTATTCTCTATATCATGTGAATGATGTCATATCATGTGTTCAGATTCCTTATGAGACATAAATAAATTTTATATCCTATAAGTGATTGGGAAGTATTTTGGTTTTTTATAAGAGACAAGTGTCCTTCCCCTACTCGTATTGGATTTATACCAAGCATGCCTATATGTTTTGCACTCAGTTAAATTTATATCTTCACCACAGTACAACATGCAAAACTTTAGGCACATATCAATTTTTTAGTATCTTAGACCAAGAGGTTTTATCATGGATTTTACAGCAAAGAAGTTCTATTTCAGCCTATTTTCTTCTTGTAAAATGTTTTTTTCTCATTCGATTCTACTATCATAATCGACCTCACTTATATCATAATTAGACTTGATGGTAAACACTCATGAAATGATTGATAATTTACTGTGATTTGTGCACTTATCTCATAATGGTTCATCACAATCTTTTATATGTTCAAAAACCCTAATTGCATCTATATTTGGTTCTTCATCTACAAGTGAACCTTCACTTCACTGATTGGTGGAACATTTTGTTCTACACTTCACACATGAACATCTAATTCTACCTCCAATAATATTCTTCGGTTTTTAAAGTGCGGAATTAATAAAACCCTCAACTTTTTACAATAATATTCCTTATACAACCATTAAGATGAATCTCAATATATCTAACAAAGATTATCTATTACTTAGAAAACCTATATAGAATAATGATGATAAAATTTCTTAATAATATAACAATCAACACAAAATTAAAATTTGGTAATTAAAATTAAATTCATAATCTAATAAACAATTATTATTGTTGTATAAAAATATAATGATGCGTCAAAATATTAACTAAATAAATCTAATTAACAATGATTAAAGGTGTAACAGCTCGGCCCAACTTGTCAGATATTGTCCGCTTTGGCCCCTGGGCCTCACAGATTTGTTCTTGGCGACCACGCATGGCCCTAAAACACGCCTGACAAGTTGGCAACCGACACTACTAATAAGGTCAACTATCAAATTCTCACCCGCCGATGTTGAATATTACAATTCACCCCCCTTAAAGAGCCCGACAACCCCGTTGGCACAACCAGACAGCCAGTGAGGTCGGCTCTGATACCAAATGTAACAGCCCAACCAACCTGCCAGATATTATCCACTTTGGCCCACGGGTCTCGTGGATTTGTTCTTTGCGACCACGCATGGCCCCAAAACGCATTTGACAAGTTAGCAACCAGCACTACTAATAAGACCAGCTACCAAATCCTCACCTGTCAATGTGGGATATTACAAAAGGGTACCCAACTAATTATCTATCATTTTCTCAATTCAAACTTATTCAATCTTAATTAATACAATTTAATTGTTATCAATTCCATAAAAAATCATTTTTCCTAAAATTTCTAATATAATAATAAAATTGACAAAATATTATCGTTACCCACTAAATAACTCATCATTTCTTTCATTATAACACATCTAAGTTACAAAATCAAAATCAATTTCATCAAACTACAAACAAATTCAAATTTTTCCAAATTACAAATAAACCCTAACTTACAAATCAAACTTTAACTCTACGTGAAAATGTTTTAAAACACTTAAATATACAAGTAAACTACATTGTAAATAATAATAAAAAATATTAATAATTATCTTAAAACATAAATGGGTAGGTTTGCTTACTTGGTGTAGGGAATATTTAGAAAAAAAATAAACGGTACCAAGACAATGATACTGTTGTTAAATAATACATTTATCTTGTTTTATTTATTAAGGTTAGAATAGTATTTTTACTTTAACATATATATAATCTCTTTATATTTAGATTAAAAGATGTACTTTAGAATAAACTGATTAAAGAGAACTCTAGCCTCCTTCTCTCTTATATTCGTATTTATTTTGCGTTAATTGAATTGCTTTAACATGATATTAGAGCTGGTTTTCTAGAACGAGGCTTAATTTTTTTTTGAGTGATATTGGTTCTGTTTCTACAAATCTGATATTTCATCTTTCCTCTAGCTTCTGCAATTTGGTATTTACATTATGTTTCTGCAATTGTTTTAGTATTTCACCTTCCTTTCAGTTTTTGCAATTTGGTATTTGCGTTCAATTTTTGTAATTTTTTTTGTGTTTTGGAGTAATTATATAACTTTGAGAAGATATTTTTTTAGTTTCTGCAATATCTATTCAGTTTATGCAATTTGGTACTTATCTTTCGCTGCTTTTGGAGTCTGGTTCTCTTTGTTTGTTAATTATAGCTCTTGAAAGAGATGATTCGCTTCAGTCTGTGAGTGTGAGGTTGGATGGAAAGAATTATTCGTACTAGAGTTATGTAATGACAAATTTCCTTAAGGAGATGTTGTTTTGATAGAAACATGGAAAACAAACAATGCAAAGATTATTACTTGGATGAACAATTCTGTTGAGCATTCCATAGATACGTAGTTGGCCAAGTATGAGACAACAAAGGAGGTTTAGGATCATCTACAAAGGTTATTCACGCAATCAAATTTTACAAAGCAGTATCAATTAGAGAATGACATACGAGCTTTTCATTAGAAGAATATGAGTATTCAGGAGTTTTATTCTGCTATGACAGATCTTTAGGATCAATTGGCTCTTACAGAATCGGCAGAATTAAAGGCATGTGGTGCTTATATTGAACATAGAGAGCAGCAACGATTGGTACAGTTTTTAACAGCACTTCGCAATGATTTTGAAGGACTTAGAGGTTTAATTTTGCATCATTACAGTTTTTAACAGCACTTCGTAATGATTTTGAAGGACTTAGAGGTTTAATTTTGCATCATTCTCTACTGCCTTCTGTTGACTCTGTTGCAGTGAGTTATTAGCTGAGGAAATACATTGTTAGTCTTATTCTGAAAAGGTAATTCTTTCTGCTTTGAATCCTTCTGTACTAGCAGTACCCTCTTAGTCATTCTCTAATCATCAAAACAAGCCGTACACAAAGGTTGGCTTCGACGAGTGCAGTTTCTGTAAGCAAAAAGGTCATTGAAAAGCTCAGTGTCCCAAGTTGAGACAACAGAATCAAGCTTAGAAGCATGATAGTCAGTCACAATCTAATGCTCATAGACCACCTTAGGGTTATAAACTATCACACCACAATACTGCAACAGTAGCTTCATTAGGCTTTATCACCGATCCCAATACTCTAGCTGAGCAATTTCATGAGTTTCTCTCTTTACAGCCATAAGCAATGTCTGCTTCTCCTTCCATGGGTTAGTTGTCTCATAGTTCCTCAAGTATATCATATTTTGAATGGGTCTTGAATTCTGGTGCTTCACATCATATGTCTCAATATTCTTTATTTTTTACCTTTGTATCCCTTTTGCCCTCCATTCCTGTTATGACTGTTGATGGCAATCCAATGCCTTTAACAGGTGTTGATTATGTTGTCTCACCCCACTTGTCTTTCCCTAATGTTTATCTTATTTCGAAACTCAGATTGAATCTTACTTAAGTTGGTCAATTATGTGATTTTGGTGATTATTTAGTTATTTTTTTCTTCTTTTTTTATGTATAGGATCTGCAGTTTTAGAAGCTGATTGGGACAGGCTGTAGGGAGAATGGACTATATATTTTGGATGAGTTAAAAGTGTCAGTTGTCGTTGCTGCTGCTACTAGTGTTGATTTGTCTTCTTTTTGTTTGAGTCCTTCATCTTCTAGTTTTTATTTATGGCATTCTCATCTAGGTAATGTTTCATCTTCTCGTTTGAGATTTTTGGCATCCACATGAGCTTTAGAAAATTTACAAACTTGTGATATTTCTAATTGTAGTGGATGTAAACTGGTAAAATTTTTCGTTTTACCTTTTAATCGAAGTATTTCTATTTCTTCTTCACCATTTGACTTAATTCATCTTGATATATGGGGACCTTCTCTTGTTGCCATAAAAGGAGTGTCTCGATATTATGTTTCATTTATTGATGATCATACTCGTTATTGTTGGGTTTATTTAATGAAACATCGTTTTGAATTCTTTGCGATATATACAGCCTTTCAAGCTGTTGTCAAAACTCAATATTCTGCTGTAATCAAATGCTTTAGGTGTGATTTGGGTGGAGAATACACCTCAAATAAAGTTTGTTAGTTTCTTGACTTAGATAAAACTATTCATCAAACTTCATGTACAGATACTCCTGAGCAAAATGGAGTTGCTGAAAGAAAACATAGGCACATTTTCAAAACTGTTTGTTCTCTCTTGTTGTCTACTTCTGTTTCTAGTGAGTTTTTTGAAGAAGTTGTAGTTACTGTTGCAATTCTGATTAATGCAATTCCATCTTCTCATAGTTCAAGTTTTTCTTCTTTTGAAAAGTTAAACGGGTATATCCCTGATTATCCTCCTTTAGAGTTTTTTGTTGTACTTGTTTTGTTCTTCGTCCTTATGCAGAATGCAGTAAGTTGTCCTCTCGATCTGCTATTTGTGTCTTTCTAAGTTAAGGTGAAGGTAAAAAGGAGTATCGTTGTTTTGATCCAATAACTCATAAACTTTATGTGTCTCGTCATGTTGTCTTTCTCAAGCATGTACCTTTATTTTATATTCCATCCACTATTCATAGCCTGACTAAAACTGATCTTATTCGTATAGATTATTTTTCTAAGGATTCTGATAGTTTATCATCTTACGTTTCTAATACCTTAGATATCGCTCTCCATGTTCGACCAATTTATACTCATCAATCTGCAGGTACTAACATTTTATTCTCTGACATACCTGAAGCTCTATTCTCATCTATAGCCCCTCAAGCTTCATCTAAGATTGTGGATCTATCTCTATGTTAATGCGCATTCGTAAGTCCACAAAACTACCAGATTTTGCTTATTCTTATTATTCTTCATTATTTATTTCATTTTTAGCTTCTATTCATTGTCTCTCTGAGCCATTTTCCTATAAAAAGGCAATTATTGATCCTCTTTGGCAGCAAGCTATGGATGAGGAACTTTCTGCTTTGTATAAGATAAATACTTGGAATTTGGTTCCTCTACCTACTGGTAAGAGTGTTGTTGGTTGTCATTAGATGTATAAGATCAAGACTAATTATGATGTGTCTATTGAGCAATACAAAGCTAGGTTAGTTGCAAAAGGATACTCTCAACAGTATGGTATGGATTATGAGGAGACATTTGTCCATGATGTAAAAATGACTACTATTCATACTCTTATTGTCGTAGCTTCAGTTCGTCAATGGCATATCTCTCAACTTGATATTCAAAATGCCTTCTTGAATGGACATCTTCAAGAAGAAGTTTATATGACGCCTCCTCATGGTGTTTCACATGACTCTGGGTATGTTTGTAAGCTCAAGAAAGCATTATATGGTCTCAAACAAGCACCTTGTGCTTGCTTTGAGAAATTTTCTGTTGTGATCTCATCTCTTAGATTTATTTCTAGTAGTTATGATTCCACTCTTTTATTTAGTGTACTGATACAAGTCATATTATTTTGTCCTTATATGTTGATGACATGATTATTACTGGTGATCACATTAATGGTATCTCAGTTTTGAAGATAGAGTTGGCTTGATAGTTTGAAATGAAGGATTTGGGTTATCTTTGATATTTCCTGGGTATTGAGACAGCTTACTCACCTAGAAGTTACCTTCTTTCTCAGTTGAAATATGTTGCAGATATTCTTGAGCGGGCTAGACTTACTGATAACAAGACTGTAGATACTCTCATTAAAGTTAATGCAAGGTATTCTTCTTCTTATGGTTTACCTTTGACAGATCCTACTTTATATCGTACTATTGTTAGGAGCTTGGTATATCTCACCATTACTCGTCAAAATATTGCATATGTTGTTCATGTTGTTAGTTTGTTGCTTCTCCTACTACTGTTCACTAGGCAGTTGTTCTTTGTATTTTACGATATCTTCGGGGTACAGTCTTTCAGAATCTTTTACTTTCATCCACCTCTTCCTTAGAGCTTCGTGCATACTCTGATGCTGATCATGGCAGCGATCCCACAAATCGCAAATCGGTTACTAGTTTCTGTATCTTTTTATGTGATTCTCTTATTTCTTGGAAGAGCAAGAAACAATTTATTGTTTTTCAATCCTCAACCAAAGCAGACTATCATGTTATGGCATCTACTACCAAAGAGATTATTTGGTTACATTGGTCACTTGCGGATATGGAAGTTTTCCTTTCTCATCTTACTTTTATGTATTGTAACAACCAAAGTTCCATTAAGATTGATCACAACTCATTTTTTCATGAACGAACTAGGCACATTAAGATCAATTGTCATCTTACTTGTTATCATCTCAAACATGGCACCATTACTTTGCCTTTTGTTTCTTTTTCTTTGCAGATTGCATATTTCTTTACCAAGTCGCATTCCATTTCTCATTTTTGTTTTCTAGTTGGCAAACTCTCGATGCTTGTAGTTGTCGCATCGTGAGTTTGAGGGGAGATGTTAAATAATACATTTATCTTGTTTTATTTATTAAGGGTAGAATAGTATTTTTACTTTAACCTATATATAATCCCTTTGTATTTAGGTTAAAAGATGTAATTTAGAATAAACTGATTAAGGAGAACTCTAGTCTCCTTCTCTCCTATGTTCGTATTTATTTTGTGTTAATTGAATTGCTTTAACAGCTAACACTACGGAGTGTTAGGTGGTCAAATTTATGATGATGAGGCTTAGATTTGTGACAAAATAGGTGGGAGGGGATGTTGTTTTGATTTGTAGTTCAAGAAGAAGAAAAGGAAGGAGAAAGAGAAGAACAAGAAAACGAAGAAGAAGAAGGGGGGAGTGGGGCTGGTGTCGGTTATAACACTTTTAAATTTGCCGACATAATTTGTGATGGATTTCTACGATGGAAAATACCGTCGGTCAATCCGTCGACCAATGAAGACGATTCATCTTAACAAAAAGTATTTTTTTTATTTTTCATTATTTTTATTTTGTCGGTAATCATGTTGTAAATTTTCAACTGAAATATTCTATCTCTATTATAATCAGACATTATCGATGAAAAATATTTCATCGATAATTCTGTTGTTATTCTACAATTTCATAGTAGAGGTAAGAATTCGAAAGGCTATCAAGATTTATGGTGATGAAATTATTTGTTTCTTGCAACCTGTATTTTTTTTCTTTCTTCTTCAAGATTGTGACATGATAGAACCCTTCTCTTTATCATTTAAATGTGGCATCAAGAAGTCAAATATTCTTTATGCAAAGTATGTAAGTTGATTGGTATTTCATTTATGGATATATACAATTAATTGTCTGCGAATGTTTTTTGTGGATCTTAAGAAGCCTAAAGAAAATCTCCATCTCTTTCCTTGGAAAAATCTTTCAAATCAATGTCTACATAATGTTGGTGGTTATCACTATCGGCAACCTCTTTTTTTATTCACAGTTTTAATTTATCTTTTTATTTTTTTTATTTTATTTTGTGACTATAAATCGATCTAAATTTTGTATTTAGATTTATGTGGACGACATAATTTAAAGATTTACTTGTTGTTCTAGGTGCATGAAGAATATAAATATTTGATTAGTGATTCAGTATGGCCGTCCTCCGTTGATTTATGACCAACTTGTGCAGGTGGCCCAAGGTCAAAGGAGATGAGGAAGACTATGTCACCTTGCTTTAAGAAAATCTTCCCTGCCTTTTCTCAAGTTGGTGGTAGTGGTTGTGATTAACCCCTTTCCCTCTCCTCTTTCTTTCTTTTGTTTCAATCCACGTATTATAAACATATTCATCACCACCAAGAACCCCTTGCTTTCTGATATATATATATATATATATATATATATAGAGAGAGAGAGAGAGAGAGAGAGAGAGAGAGAGAGGGAATAAACGTAGAGGAAAAGGCAGAGAAGTATATATAGAGAGAGAGAGAGAGAGAGAGAGAGAGGGAATAAACGTAGAGGAAAAGGCAGAGAAGTATATATATATATGTGGGAGTATTGTTAATATTTATACCATCCTTAATTAAGCGACACATCTTATAGCAAAGGGAGTGTGGCATCTTAAGGAAGGGAGGTCCTGATGATGCATTGCAATATCTTGATTATCAACTAGTTCTCAAATAAAAGATTATGTGGTTTCATATTATGGTAATTTTTATTTTTTAAATTGTTTTTTATCTAAAAATATATTAAAATAATATGTTTTTGATAATTGTAATATGTTGTTGTCAAAAATTAAAAAACAAACTAAAAAACATATTATTTAATATATTTTTAATTGAAAAATACTATTAAAAAATATTTTACATCGGATTGACAAACACAATCACAAACCAAGTAATATTCATGTCTCAATTTGATTCTAAAAAGAGAAAGGATTTTGTACCTTTTCTTTTTTAGCCAATTGGATCATTAACTTGATACTTTTTTATTCTTCTTCTTGTTTAGCCAAAGGGACTGTTTTTTTTTTTTTCCGAGCATCATTAACTTGCTTGAGTCCTTCTTTAATTTATATGCATTTACATTTTTTGAAAAAAAAAAAGTAGACTCCAAGCATATTTTGCAAAAGACGTTTTGATGACTTCTATTTTCTTCACAGCAATTATTGATTTCAATATTTTTCATAGTCAACACCAACACCCTCAAATAATTGTAAATTTCAATAACATCAGCGACAAACATAGCAATAACATCATTGTCTTTAGGACAATCTAAAAAGTTTATATACCAGTAACAAATGAAAAGTGAATATATATATATATATATATATATATATATATATATATATATATAAAAGGTGTTTACTTGTTTTATAGATTTTTTTTTATAGAAATTTGTTATATAAATGTATGATTTGTATATATTAGGGTTTGTTTTGTATTTGTTTGTAAATTGATAAAATTTATTTTGAATTTATAGCTTAGGTGTTTTGTGATAAAATAAATAATGACTTATTTAACCAGTTTGTTTTATATTTTTTTCAATTTTATTGTTAAGTTAAAAATTTATGTAAATGTATAGAAATTTGAGTTAATATAGTTAATTGATAATGAATTAAGAGTACTATTAAAATAGATTAAATAAATTTGAGTTAAACCAATGTTTGTAAATTTATTTAGTTTACATAATTAATTAATACATGTTGTTATCAATATTCTATATAGGTTTGATATAAGTAATGGATGATCGTCATGGATATATTAAGAATCACTCGAAGGGTTGCGTAGGATAGGTTATTGTAATGGAATTCAAGGCTTTATTAATTACGCATTATCTAATCTGAGAAATATTAGTGGAGACGATATTAGATGTCCATGTAAGAGTTGTAAAACTAAAAACTTTATCGATGCAAATGTTGTAATGATACATCTTCTATAAAAAGAGTTCATGAAGAGATAAATATGTTAGTTTGCACACAAAAAACCATACGTTCATCACAAGATCATGATAGAAATGATGATTGAGTAAACTTCTAGTTCTAACAACGTGCATAAAGTTGTAGATAACAATAATAATACTTATAGGAATATGGTTATGGATGTAATGAGAATAAATTGGGGTTATGACGGTCAATGTTCAAATCATAATAGAGACGATCATAATATATTGTTTATCAAATTTAATTAATTTCATTGGGATGAATTGGGTTGGCATCAAGATCCAGTCAATTGATAACATTATTCCTCGCTACTAATTTTTTTATCTTGAAATTTAAATTGATTACAAAAGGGGATCTTTTATTTAGTTTGGGACATTTGTATTTTGCCCAAAAGAAATTATTGATATCCTTAGTTTCCTTCAGATATCACCCCCTACCCCCCACGCGCCGCCCAACAACAAAGAGATACTTGAACAAGTCATGTAAGATAGAATTATATCTCTTGTCATAACCTATTTTTAACCTATATTTTTTAATAAATTTTTAAAAATACAAAAAATCTTAAAAAGAATTAATTCAATTTAATCAATTCATGGTATTTTATTAAGTAACGAGTTTTTTTAAAGGAATAAAAATAAAAAAGAAAAAAAGAAAACAAAAGAAAGAGTTTAGGGGGTGAAATAAAAGGAAAGAAAGAGCAAGGACTAATGTGATTAGAGACTAAAATTAATATCGAAGATTATGCAAAAGAGGAAAAGAAAAATAAATATGAGAATCAAACAAAATCGAGAAAAATAATGAAATAGATCCTACATAATATGAAGGGGAAGTTTAATTAATTAAGAATCCATGATTAAGAAGGAAATAAAACAATTGCCTAACATTATTATTTTTTAGTTTGGCATTTCTTGTTTTGCAAGGGATCACAAGCAATATAAATAGAGGAGGGGACACAAAGAGACAAGGATGGACACACATGGAGATTAAGAGGGAGATAGTCTTGCAAAATAAATCGGCAAAAACCCTAGCATAAGAAAGAGGGGAAAAAAACACAACTATTCAATTTGTCAAACAACATCCACCACATTCTCGATGGCCAATCTCTCATATCAGGTGGAGGTTGTTGACACCTCCCACGCCAAAAGAAAGAAGAGCAAGTTGGGCACCTTACAGATAGTTCCACGTGTCACCATACCCTTGTGGCGTGTGTAAATAAGCATTGTAACCCATGTTGTTGTTTCGTAAGCGAACACACGCATCGAGATTGTTTCTTTTTTTTCCAACCATTTTCATTCCATTGTAGCTTACTCCAACAACTCGTAAAGGTCAACTTTAATCTTCATATGTGATTTATTTGTTGTTTGAATAATTTTGTGATTTATTTTATTAAATTTTAAATCATAATTGTATGTTGACATGTATGTTATTTTGAATAAATTCACAATTTATTTAGTTTTTTTTTCATATTCGATTATGCTCATTTATATCAATTGAGTTGGATGAAATTCGATGGTTATTCATAATGGATATGCATGGTAAGATAATTAATTTGTGGTCGATAAATTATGTATTGAAAAGAAGTAAATCAAAACTCAAGTCTCCATTTACCTATATTTCTAATCTTGCCCCGCAATAAAAAAATAAAAAATAAATAAAAAGAGGATTAGGCTTTTTTGTTAAGCCTAAATCCCAAATCATCATCCTAGAAATTTCTTTTACCTCTAATAAAATATTAGTATGTATACCGTATAAGTAGTTTTATCATTAAGATCAAACAACAATACAATTTATTCTGCAGCGAATCAGTGTTTGCTGCCAAAATTATGATGTCTACAGCGAATCAACATTCGCTGTCGAAATTGCGTTGTCTACAATGAATCTGTGTTCGCTGTCGAAATTGTGTGTTTATAGCGGATTAGCATTCGCTGCCCTAAATTG
>Ga0325414_1002865_pt1 | contig 17745 bp, 6 predicted proteins | sample PopdelMetagenome_8_FD_206183 | JGI IMG/M metagenome (GOLD analysis project Ga0325414, IMG submission 206183) | Populus deltoides microbial communities from Bellville, Georgia, United States - Leaf-PdKOR-R3 | ecosystem: Host-associated > Plants > Phyllosphere > Phylloplane/Leaf | place: USA... | reverse complement strand
TAAGTAAATGAAATTGATTCTTCGTTCAACGAAAACAGAGTTCATAATCTGGACAAAGCATTTCCAGAAGCAGCTAACAGTCTTGCTGCAGTCCAGAATCCAGATTAGAATGTTGCATTTAAAGGAATAAATTATACTGAAAACGTCAAGATTAGAATTCAAGAAACAAAGAACAAGAAAACCTCTTTGAACAGCTGACCTACCCATTAGGGTTACTGTAATACTGAACATATATAGCTGTGCTCTGGTATCAATCTAAATGGTTTGCAATATTTAGTAGAAGATATTATTAGTGCTTGGATGCTCGACACATACACCACTTAACATTTAACATTGTGGTCAAGCTGTCTTTCTCAAGATTTTTTAATCTTTTTTAAAAGCTTAGAATTAGTAGTTTTTATAGTATTTTTTTTATCAAAAATTTAAAAAAATATTTTAATATATTTAAAAAAAAAACGACGTATACCATATTTATGTGAATCACAATCTCTTGATTTAACCAGACCAACCCTAATGTCATGTAGGGGCAGAATTCTTACTGTAGCATGAATTCCATGATTGCAATTTTCACCAACCTCGGCAATTATCAATTAGATGGCATGCAGTATATGATTTAGAATTACTCATGATAGACCGTCAACTTTCAACAGAAGGAAAACAAAAGCTTGAAATGACAGTAATCTTGGAGAAAATATTTCTAGAATGTAATAATTCTCCCACTGCCAACATGACTAGATAAATGCTTCATCATCCAATCCCAGGGTGAAAGGTAGCATTTTTTCCTGACAGCAAGAAAATCTCAAACGCTGAAGAACACCAATCTGACTCATAAAGTGTACTGCTGGGGGCATATCATCAAAGGATACTTGAGGCATCAGCATTGACTAGTTGCTGCCCTTTTGCGAGAATGACAACACAAGATCATCATGAGGGATAGAAGAATCCATGCCCCACAATATCTTGGTCTGTTCGAAACGAATCTTCTACAGAATCAGCGTACGAAAATTATCTTAACATTTAGAAATGTAATAAATAAACGAAAGAGCATGCCTCACGGCTCAACCACATCCAAGTACTCTCTAGTCCAAATACAGACATGATCCTTAATGACTAGAAGAGAAATTGTGATTGGTGCGTACAAAATTGCTAAAATGCTGATTGGTTATGATAAAAAAAAAGGGTCGGTTTATTCTTAGTTTTTTAGCTATGGTTTTTCTTTTCTTTAAATTCACAGCAATAGCATGGTCCATGGCCTATAAATACATTTACATCATATCCTATCCAGCTTATACAAGCCACAAGTGTATTATCAATTCAGAAAGCTAGCCCGCTTCTCTATATGGCTTGAACACGCTTACAACTAGAATCACAAGTAAAGAAAAAATTGATCCAATCACATACACAAACAAATGCTTATCATCATTGAGTGTAGGGTTGTACAAATCTCATTCACACAACAGGCATTTCCCTCTGTATATTCCCCTCACACTCTTCCTTTCAACGACTTAAATGTTCCAGTTACAATTGCCTTATTCCGAATTTTCTCTCTTTATTCAAAGATTCCGCGAAGAAAAGCAATAAAAGAGTTGCTTTACGTACGGCCACCTCAGGACCAGCCAGCCAAGGCCAGGTGGAGTGTTTTCTTCCCCACAAAGTTGTGGATTCCTGGTTCTGTAGGCCGTCGATGATAAAAGGCCACAAGCCCCTTCTTGAACTAAACAATAATACGCAACACTAGTTGTCTCAACTCTCTGGAACTCGCTTAACTATTTGTTAGCAAAGTTTACAGTACTCTTGATCAGTGATAGTTGATGAAGACACAGTCCATGGTAATAAAACGTCTTCAACTAGTAGGGAAGGACCGCTGGCAGAGGAAAATTAGTCTTGGTAGGGGAGAGGAATCCACAGATATTGGTCCAATTGGGATGGAATTGATGACGTGGATCTCCAATATCAGCAAGGTGTATCTCTAATCCCTTTTTCTTCGTACAGATTCCCATACAGTTGCTCACGTTATTTTCAACTAATCATCACCGACAGCCCCACTAGTGTGTGGCCAGAATCCTATGATCATGACTCCTTAAAATTAACTCCGGGGCCTTCCTCATTCATTTCAACCGCTTCAAGACTTGATGCATTGTTATCCAAGAAACAACACTAATCAACAGTTTAACTAGGAAAGCTAATTAAACGCACAGCATGACGTCTGGTGAGAACGAATTCTACCAGGAAAACAGTTTGCTATAGGTATGAAGTTCTATGTTTCATATTTTGATAGACCGATGATTCTATCACCAGAGTCTCATGAGTATTTGAAGGAACCATATGCACTGTGCCATTCATTGACTACCCAAGTTTTTCTAATCTTGTCTTCTGTTCCTTTCCAATTCCTGGATGTTTAAGACTAATCTTATTGATTTCAGCATACATAGACTTGTAGGTTGGGGCTTCTCTAGCCAACTTGCAACCTAGAGCCAGAATCACACCGCCAGCCTCACAATTCTGATTCTTCCTCGAAACCTAACCTTTTATTCCAAACAGATATTTAGTTTCCCCCGAGAAGTTGTGTCCTTTTCTTGATTGAGAACTCTATGACTAAGCAGATATTCTTAGACTATTGTTACAGTAACATCTAACATGACTTCAGAAACCTAACAAGACTCATAATTCTATGGCTCTGACAGTCACATCGTATATCAAGCCGATAATCTAATCACTAAATGTATGGCTTGTAAATATTGATTGTAAGTTGACAAGACAATTAATTGAGAGTTGCTGTATATATCAAATTAAGGGATGAAAATAGAATGGTCATAAGATGTACAAGCACTTGAAGATAAGGGCTTGCCTGTTGATTTTCTGAAAACCTCCAAATGAATGGTAATATCATTGCATCATGATGGAAACTTTTTTAGCAAATGAGCTAATTATCTTCAATCAATCCATCACAGTATCAAACAACATGAAAAACCTTGTGGATAAGATAAGTTTCTCTAATACAATCACTCGAATTTTCGTTAAATGTTCCTAAGATGAATAAAGGGCCGCTGACAAGAGTCAAATAGCCCCGCTGAGGCGCAAGGCTCCCAACATCTTGGCCAGCAAAAAGATTCTGCAACATTGTTGCCTTTCGGTTGCCCTTTACTGACCAGATATCTGTTCAAAATATTGCAAGAGATGTTCATCATTGACAAATTCAAAGGTGAAACAGGCACATATATATATATGGGCCAGCATAGATAAAAAGCATTTGTTCACCATCAAAGAAGTAAACCCTGTACGTAATCAGTTATCCTTTAACAAGAGGGATAACTTTAGAAACAATTAGGGCTGTAAACGAGAGTCGGATTTGGATCGGATTAAAATATATAAATCGTATTTGATTTATTTAATAAATGGATAAGATTTTTATGAATTTGAATCATTTTTTTGTCCAATTATCGATCCAGATCCAGAATTTGAATATTCATAGACTCTATCATTCATTTAAAAAAAATAAAATATTTGTTGTATTCAAAATCTTGCTTTAAATGTAAATATCAGATTCGAGTAGAGATTAGATCAAATGGCGGGCCAACAATATCTACTCCAAAATAGGATAAAATTAAGCAAGTGGGCCGATTCTGAAACCAATCTTTGTGACTCCAGCACACCATCCTGAGGTAACAACAAAGCAGAGAAGCCATATATTGATCATAACCTTGTTATATATGATGGTATAGAAGCTTGTATTATTCTTATAATACTTTGAACCTGTTTGGAGCCTGAAAGGACTAATATCTTCCATAGTTGCATCAGCGCCTGATGCCCCCTTTTTCACGTTTTACTGTGCCTTTCCGGTAACTTCTCCATAAACACTTCAATATCAATATTACTGACCGGCGCCGGCATTATTTTCTTCTGACCTTATAAAGCATCTGTTAATCATGTTTTGTTTTCACAAATGTTGATGATTTCATAATGAAAATCAACAAATTAATATTCATTAGAGTAAATTGTGATAAGATGGGCTAATTAGGAGTACCATAAACACTTATTGATGGGACTGGTAAGATGTTGTTCATTGAACATTAATCAAAGTAGGCTAGAAAACATTTCAATATCCAAGAAGGGAAGAAAAGGTTTGATAGCACACTTCGTTAGCCAGTTAAGTGTCTGAAACATTCTTGATAATTAAAACAACAGTCCCAAAGAGAAAACCCAACATTCTGAAGGGAGGGTCCCAAAAGCTATGAAAAGGTAGGTAACATATGCTGAACTTCTATCCCAGAAAAGAACATATAATATAATCATTGTACGGAATCAGGAAGCCAGCTAGTTTTGCTTGGAATGTTGTTGAGGACCTAGTACGCCTGTAAGATAATCTCAATGATAATGAAACAGAACATGAAGGATTTTTTGCTGCAAAAAATCCTTTCTGAAAGGAAAAAAAAAAACACGGGGTTGTGGTGCACACGTGAAGGTTAAAATTATAAGGTCTGGTTATGGTTTTAGCTTGGACCACCTAAATGATCAGAGCCCTCTGTGCAGTTGAAGCAGAGAAAAAAACAGCAAAGGAGTAATAATCTGCATAAAATCTCAACAAGTGCAGAATCCTATACCCAGGGATTTCTACTTCGTTGTTTTTACCAATGAAATTTATCTTTGAAGGTTCTAACTCAATACAATTTCTTACATGGAGTTGGTCCGGTTGTTGAAAGCTCGATCACCGTACGTGCCAAGAGTGTCAGGGTTGCAGCTTTTAAGGCACTACTTAAAAAGGCATCCCAAGCTTTAGCTCTCCTGAAGTTGCTGTAATGGAAACGGGGGTATTTCGGAGGCAATATGCCATTCTAGAAGTTTGATATGGCTTCCCTGCCGACCACTCATTTTATGTATCAAAAAACACTTGATAAAGTTACCCTGTGTCCCGAGGAGATAAGAAAGTTAACTGAACTAAGCCAAGTGAATGTTGACGGAACTAAGTTAATTTACAAATATGGGAAGGATTGGTTCTATTTGTTTTGGTAATTACTGGTGTTTGCTTTTTTTAGTATATGAATTTAAGACAGATAAGGATTTAGGCCGGTTTAAGTTATTAAAACTATAGAAAATATAAACTGTGTTGTTAATTAAGTGAAGATACTGATTCTCCTACATTGTTGTTCTGATTCTTATTTTGTGGTTCCTAAGGAGACAAATCATTAAAAATTCTACTGCATTTGCTAGATTTCTTTTCCACCCTACCCCACCTCATCACCCCCTCCGCTCCACCTCTGCCTATAAAGACCAGGCACTGCCACCTCTATTGCACATATCTTCTCCTTGACTTGAAATCTCTTATCTTTACCTTCACCACCCTTCTCATCAATCATCCTTTGCCCTCGCAGCAAGCCTCTCCATAACCATACACCAACCTTCCATAGTCTCTTTCTCTCTTTATTTACTTGTCTAGCGAATTTCTCACAGCAAAACACCATTCAAACAAATGGCATCAAGCTCAATGTCCTCTCGCGGTTCGGGCTCGTGGACTGTTCAGCAGAACAAAGCCTTTGAAAGGGCTTTGGCTGTGTATGACAGAGACACGCCCGATCGCTGGTACAATGTAGCCAGGGCGGTCGGTGGAAAAACCGCAGAAGAAGTGAAAAGGCACTATGAACGGCTTGTGGAGGATGTGAAGCATATTGAGTCGGGCCATGTTCCCTTCCCTAATTACAGGACTACCGGGGCAAATGGCCACGCAAGAGGTATAGCAGTTATAAGTCTCACTCCTTCACCTAAATAATAACCAAGATAAAATCACAGTCACACATGCATATTTAGCTACCTAACTATATGGTCACTTACAAGACTTGACTTTATAGCTAACCATATCATGCCACAATTAAAGGTAGCTGAATCTAATCAAGTGGGGTGTCATGGAGTCACTGCTACTGGCTAACTCTGTAACTTTACATGGATTTTCCCAACTCTTTTTCTGTGGTGTGCTTTACAGACGGGATTGTTTAGTTTATTTATTTCTTGAGAGCCACATATTGACTCTCAAATGGAAAAAACTGTGCATCTAGCCATCTACAATCCAAACTAAAATCCAAGCTCCCATCAACAAGAATATGCCCTCATGAAGAGTACTGACTTTAAATGGTCCAAATTACATGCAGAGAGTTTAGTCCTATGAGAAAATAATAGGTTACGTATTGTGGAAAATTATTGCAGATTAATTTTTTAATGTCCTTTTTTTTTTTACCCCACAAGTGCTTTTCACGTGGCTTCAATGAATAGTGATCTTGACAGCTAAATTATGAATTTAACAAGCAAATATATAGCTTTCAAACTTAAGAAGTTGCAGTTTAGCGGTATTTCTCTTTCAGGAGTTTCAGCCACAGCAAAACATAATTTCTGAACCAAAAAAAAAAAAAAAGCAAAAGAACAAACAAATGAATAATAATAATAATAACTGATGACAAATATGTTGATCTTTTTTCCCCCCCGACATGCAGGATGAGAAATATGAAGCTCCAGTAGTGAGCTAGCTCTGTGCGCTTCATGTATGATGATCAGCAGCAATAAAGATTCACCGCTTTATGCTGCTACTTTTCCCATCAGGGCCTCACTCATCAGCTAGCTCTATTTGTCATATATTAGTTAACTTGAAAAACTGGTTTTGATTGAAGGATCAAAATCAGTGATTCTACTCTAGTATTCTTTTTCCCTTTCTTTTATATATTATTCCAGTTCTCATCTATTTTATGTTCTTGTCGTGCTGCTAATATAAGCACATAATTAATGTATCAAGGAAGGCATCCTGAATCTTTTTATGATTCTAATCCCTTTCGGATGCTCCTAAGTTTCCAAGCAATGAAATGTATTTATTCTGTGTTATTACCGTGAGTGTTTTTTCATGATCAGTGCTTGCATTTACTCTTCTTGCACTATAACGCAACATGGAGTTTAACTATATGGACGAAAGATTGAGATCTAAATTGACTGAATATAGGATCTAATGGCCCTAACTCTAATTCTTGCATAATTGGAGGACTCAGTATAAAACCAACCAATAAAATGAAGATAATACGAGAATGAGAGCCGTGGAGTTGTCGTGTCAAGAGGGCTGGAGCACATAGAGAAGAGGGTAGCAAATGAAGAGGCGGTAAATTTACCTCTTTTAAAAAATGCTTTGCATCTTTTCATGTTTTGATATTACCTAGCCCATAGCAATTAAAAAAACAGCTGCTTTAATAGATAACGGAGAGACATGTCAAGGGCATTAGAAGTTGAAGAGACCAATAATAATAAAAATTAAAAAAATGCTGATTTTGTGGGAATATAAATATAAAAATGTCTTGGCAAGACTCCCACTGGTATATATTCGTGATTTTCAGCGTGGTAGTATATATTTGCAGAATTTATCCAGATTGATATCGGATTCTGCTGCCTGGTCGGAATATAGAAAAATCAACATGATGTAGATTATGGCATGTACCTTTAGAATTGGCTGGCTAGACTGGGAATCCGATGCCTGCTAAGATAGTTAATCAGATGAAGAACAAGAAGAAATGATTATAAATTGCTGTCAGGATCGATGTGTACACTTATTAGCGACAAATTATTTTAAGGTAATCGCCGTATTGGCTCGTTAAACTCTGGATCTTTCTAGCTAGTTATACAGTACCATTGTTATTAAGCATTGAGAACATGATTAATTAACTATTAATTTAATCTTGCAAGAAGCAGTCCGGCTCGATAAAAATAAGGCAACTGTGTGCTCGATATATGCAGCACTTGCTGTTTTTACTCATATAATGCCAAACAAGTTCTAGATTTAGTTTTACTGCTTCAAGAAATGATTCTAAGCCAAGTCTCGAAGATGATTTGCCATGTTTTTAGGCCTAAGCTAAGACTTTAATTAGAAGGTTAATGGCAGGACTGTTTGCCATCTTTGGACAAGAATGAGCAATATCAAGGTTTGATGTTAGGTTGGTTCGTTCAACAACTTTCTCAGTGTGCCCAAGGCATTGTGTTTATATTTATATTGGGGTTTAAGAGTTTGTTTATTTTTATATTTTGAAAGTATTTTAAAAAAAAGTTGTATTTTTGTATTTTAAATTAATTTTTTTATATTTTCAAATCGTTTTGTTATGTTAATATTAAAAATAATATTTTAAAAAAAATATACTATTTTAATATATCTTTTAATAAAAAACACCTTTCCTATCTAAAATTCTAGTTTAATCCCAGTACTTTTGGAAAAGCAGCCCGGTTAGTAAATGGATTTTACTTTCGTCACTTGAGTTCAAGTCTTAAAACAAGATGCAAGAAACAAATTAATTTCTCATGAACACCTTATGCGTATATGTATAGATAGATATGCATATGTATGTATGCATGTATGTATACGACCTACTTAAAATTCTATCATAAAATAACTTATTAATGGTTCTGGGAGTTATTTTAGCTTGATATAGATTCATATATAGACCTGGTGGGTTAGGCCTTGGAAGTGACTATACTAATTGTGATGAGCCATTGGGGCGATAACACATGGTTTTGGATCAATTTTGACCAGATAAAAAATCATCAAGTTCATGGATTTTATGTTCAGTTCCTCGCTTCATGCCCAATAAAAAACCATCTGAAGATGGCTTCAAATTCGAGTTGGCACATGTTTGCTTGCTAATGGGATACTGACAAACAGAGAGAACCAGCCCCGCTACAGAAAAATGGAGCTAGGCCAGGCGTAGTCTTGCCAGAAAGAAGTTCCATTTATTGCAGAGTCCCATTACAGTACCTATACCTGCCTGGTACTTGTAAAAGTGAAGCCCGCAAGAACGTTGAGAGCCAAAGAATGGCTTTTGGATGGGCGATTTGTACGTGCTGGAAAGCTGATCGGCGAGCTTGCACACGGCTATTTATTTCTTCGGTTGGTGGTTTGCCAGATTAAATGTGAAGGTCCTCTATCTTCTCTTCATGAAAAGCCGGTGAATTGCCTGACCGTTGGTCATGTTGAGATGTCGTTACGCAAGACTCTGCCCAGAATTATAAATGAATCAGTAAAACTTTTAAAATTTAAATGTTATCATGCTCTCCGATTAAAATAAAAAAGTAAAAAAATATACTAATTTAAATATAAATTTAAAAAATTTAGAGAAAAAACAATAAAAAAAATCCTTAATTTAAAAAAATTAATTAGAAAAAAATTTAAAAGAACAAAAAAAAGTAAAGGCCAATCACTATTAGGTTTAGCAATCCAGGCTAGCTCGCCTGGCTCATTTGGAAGGGTCGCGTGATTGTGCCTTTAATTTTTTTTGTTCGTAACTTGTCGTCCACCCCAAATTATTTTGAAAAAAAATCAAATGACACGTCGTCTGATTTACCTATATTCCGACCACTTTAGTGGCTGGAAAATTAGGAATTAAGTTTTTTTATCTAAAAATTCATTTTCAATATGTTTTTGACCCAAAATACTTGTAAAACACCGTAGGAACCGTGATAAACCTATTTATGGTATCAAAAAACCACCCAAAAAACCAAAATCAACTCAGGCTCAAATATATTTTTCCACGACCTTAAAGGTAAAAAATGTAGCCATTTGAACTTTCCTCGTCAAATGAAACTATTTTACAGTTTGGTGGTCTAAATTGGTGTCAATAACACCTTTTTCTCTCTATTACTGGAATCCGGGGACCTCTCTCTCATCTTTCAACCAGAGATTAAAAAATAAAATTTTGTATCGAAATTAAATTGAAAAAATATTGAGGTACTAAAATTATGTAATTTGTAAGATTTTCAAAGTATAAGGATCAAAGTACATCTTTTGCGAAATTTATAGCATGTCACCCATATTTGATGTCTTTTTCATTTCGATCTCTCTTCTTTTAATCTCACTTATTTTTATAAGAAATCAAAATTAAGTATTCTTCATTTAGGACTAAATCACAAAAAATAAATTGAGAACCAAATTATAAAAAGAAAACATAAAATTTTGTATTGTTCATCCAATAATATATGAGGAGACGGGAAAAAAGAAAAAACTCATTTTTTTTTAGAGTAATTCTTAACGTTACACCAAGGCCCAGAGTATTGAGAGCATGGCAATTTAAACGCGGACCCAACGACCACAAAACTAGACAGGAAACTTGCCAGTGCAATGCATCCTGCGGTGTGGATTTAAAAGACGATGACGAGCATCAGACACTTAGCAAAACCACACTCATTCCATTACTTTATGATACCAAAACTTGTTCAATTAGAAGACGAAGAAGAAAATTTTCAGTTGGCAGTTAGCAATCAATCGTTGAACATAAAAGTGGGAATCAAAGTTCTTGACATGTTTCGTCAAACAATCCCACAGTGCTCTTCCATGGATGCATGGATGAAGATAACTGTAACGACTAACGACGTATGACGAACAGTTCAAGGCCCTGTATAATTCAGGCCCCTCGTAATTCAATTTGGTTTCAGCCCAGCTCAAACATTATCGTACAAAAAAGGTGAAGGATTGATTGGGCTTCGCCCTTCCAGATTTTTGATTGGGCTGAGCCTCCCCGTTAAAAAGGTCTTATATTACTTCAGAGATAAAAACGACCACATTTTATATAATACACTATATATTTAACACTTTGCCACGGGTTATAATTTTTTTTTTAGTAAAAAGATCGGCTATATAGGATATTTTAATTTTTTTACATAAAAAATTCAAAATATAAATTAAAATATTTATGCAAAAATTTAATTAAATAAATTAATAGTCATTCATGCAAATAAACAAAAACAAATCATTAAAAATAACTAAAACATTAGAAAAATTAAGAAATAAATGTAAATCAAGATATTTAATCATATAAAATTAGATATTTATCCGATTGTTTTTATTAGACCTATTTATTTAAATCAATAAAAATATAAACACAAGTGAAACTAATTGAATAAACTTACACTCTAAAACAATATTACACAAAGTTAAAACATATCAAAAAATTATTTAAATTTAATATTTTTTAATTTTAAAAAAATTTATCGGTGAAAAACGAAGAAAAAATATAGATTAATTAAAATAATATCTTCAAGAATCAAATATAAACAAAACAATTAAAAAAATAGTTTTGATTAAAAATGTGCTCAGAGAACTTGGATCATGGAAGTAGAATAAACTTATAAAAAAAAATCAAAGATAATTACAAAATTAGTTTTTTTTTTGAAATACTAACAACGGAAAAGAATCTAAATATTATAATTAAAAGAATGATATTTAAAATAGGCACACGGCGGAGTTTACAGATTCCTTTCCACTGTGTCAGCAGTGTAAAAGCCAGCTCGTCATCCACTCCTCCGCCTGTCCATTCAGTGTCTTGATGTCTCCCGATTGGTCTGTGCAGACCTTCCCCGGAATTTGGCAGTTTCTTTGCCTCTGGTATTTCCATCAAGACAATGTTTGGTAATATATGCTTTTTAAAATATATTTTTTTCGTTTGAAACTATATATATATATATATATATATATAAACTAATTTTTACCACAAGCGGTTTTCAACGAACCACTTCAATATCTTTATTTTATATAACAATTACTCCGGTCATTTTTGGAATCTCAATAACGGGGAGAGGCGTGATCGTCAATGGAAATCATAACACGTGGATTTCATTTATAGAAAAATATGGAAAATAACGGTGCTATAATTTGACCTTTCATGGTTTGATTGAGTCTCCATTTTCCATCCATGCCCTAAAATTGTAACAGAACAGTTCAATAATTGCTTACAATGCAGGCAGCAAATCCTCGTTTTTTGGATTTCTTCTGCGCTAATTGTTGGGTTGTGCATATATGTGCTACTATTTAATATATATGTAACAATGTATACGTGATATACTTGTATAGGGGTGGTTTATAAAATTATTACATTTTGTAATAATATATGTAGCTTTTTATAAGACCACGATAACTTGAAAAATAATTACAAAAATGATACAAATAAGACCACGATAACTTGAGTCTGCTAGTGAACCTACCAAGCTCACATCACCAATCCATTAGACAAAGATAACCCTACAAAAAGTAAATTAAAACAAATTATGCAACTCAATTCTTAATCAAACTATAGTTTAATGGTGAAATTTAAAAAAAATATAGAAAAAAAACATAATAAAACAATACGAGTCTACTTGGATTAACCCGTAAAACTCTCATTATGACATATAACCCAGTATTAAATGATAAAATTTTAAAAAAACCAACAATTCAAGAAAAAAAACTTGATTCAACCGAGTTAACTCATCAAATTCATAACACGGGTAATGAGATTAAGATGATCTCATGAAAAATAAATCATAATAAATAATAAAACATAATTCCTAATACACTTAGGAATAAAATTAAAAAAATATAAAAATATAGAATAAACTATTGCATAGAATAATATTATTTGAGGTGATGCAAAATAAAAAAATTTTTTTTTTAGTTTTTATTAATAATAATTAACTAATAATAATAAATAATAACTTTTTTATATGAAATTAAATTTGACTACTTCTAACTCGAAAGAAAAAGAAGAATGCCTTTTGTTTCTTCATTTTCACATCGTCGGCCAAAGTCAACTCTGTAAAAAGGCACCATCTTTGAACCGGCCCCCCCCCTCTCTTTCTCCCATTTGACCAAAATCATTACAGAAAAGAGAGTGGGGGGGGAAAGAAAAAAAAAAAAAAAAACAGATTCAGGAAATCAAAATACAGATTTCATGTATCATTATCAGCAAAATCTACGCAGTCTTTAATAATTGTTACTGGGTCTGGGCCGTTTTGCAGTTACATCGTTACCTAACAACCTTCATTTCTTTTTCTTTATTGCTTCTCCAGATCCGTATTGTAAACGGACATTCATTTCTTACACACCATAATAGTCGCCTGCTCTGTTTTTTAGTCTTATTTTCACCATTCAAGAAACCCAAAAGAACCTATCTTGAAAACTTAGAGAAGACAATATGAACAACCAACGGGAATCCGAATCCACCACTACCAATGGAGTCCAGATCCGACAATCAAGAAGACTGCCAGATTTCTTGCATAGTGTGAATCTTAAGCATGTCAAGCTCGGTTATCATTATTTGATAACTCATTTGTTGACTCTTTGTTTGGTCCCTTTAATGGCTTTTGTTATTTTTCAAGCTTTTCAATTGAACCCAAATGACATTCAACAACTTTGGCTTCATCTTCAGTATAATCTTGTTAGTGTCATTGTTTGTTCTGCTTTTCTTGTTTTTGGAGCCACGGTTTATATTATGACCAGGCCCAGATCCCTTTTTCTTGTTGATTATGCTTGTTACAAGCCTCCATCAAACTTACAAGTCAAATTTGAGCAATTCATGGAGCATTCAAGTCTGACTGGTGATTTTGATGATTCTTCGTTGGAGTTTCAAAGGAAGATTCTGGAAAGATCAGGTCTTGGTGAAGAAACTTATGTCCCTGAAGCTATGCATTATATTCCACCAAGACCGTCAATGGCAGCAGCTAGAGAAGAGGCACAGCAGGTGATGTTTGGTGCACTGGATGTTTTATTTGCAAATACTAATATCAAGCCTAAAGATATTGGTATTCTTGTTGTGAATTGTAGTTTGTTTAATCCTACACCCTCGTTATCTGCAATGATTGTTAACAAGTATAAATTGAGAGGGAATATTAGATCTTTTAATCTTGGGGGAATGGGGTGTAGTGCTGGGGTTATTGCTGTTGACCTTGCTAAAGATATGTTGCAAGTTCATAGGAATACTTATGCTGTTGTTGTAAGTACTGAGAACATTACACAGAATTGGTATTTTGGGAACAAGAAGTCGATGTTGATACCGAATTGCTTGTTTAGAGTCGGAGGTTCTGCTGTTTTGTTGTCAAATAAAGCTAAAGATAAGAGAAGAGCCAAGTATAAGCTTGTTCATGTGGTTAGAACTCATAAAGGAGCTGATGACAAGGCGTTCAAGTGTGTCTATCAGGAGCAGGATGATGCTGGGAAAACAGGGGTTTCTTTGTCAAAAGAGCTCATGGCAATTGCTGGTGGTGCACTTAAGACTAATATCACAACCTTGGGTCCTTTGGTTCTTCCCATCAGTGAGCAACTTCTGTTCTTTTCAACTTTAGTTGCTAAGAAATTGTTCAATGCAAAAGTGAAGCCGTACATCCCTGATTTTAAGCTTGCGTTCGATCATTTCTGCATTCATGCCGGGGGTAGAGCCGTGATTGATGAGCTTGAGAAGAATCTGCAGCTTTTGCCTATTCATGTTGAAGCTTCCAGGATGACTCTTCATCGGTTCGGTAACACTTCGTCAAGCTCAATTTGGTACGAGTTGGCTTACACTGAGGCAAAGGAAAGAGTACGGAGGGGGGACCGTATTTGGCAGATTGCTTTTGGCAGTGGTTTCAAGTGCAACAGTGCAATTTGGGAGGCTCTGAGGCATATTAAGCCATCTTCTAATAATCCATGGCAGGATTGCATTGACAGGTATCCAGTGCAGATAGTCATGTAGCTTGCCAACAACTTGGTTATAGATTCTTAATTTGGAGGAGTTACCTTGATAGACAGACAAGGGAATCACTCTACTATTTTTTGTTCTTTTTGTTAATTTATTGGGTCAGGTCATGTGTGAGGAATGTAGTCATAACATTATGGAGTCTTTTCTAGTGTTCTTGTACTTCGTCTTTTCTAGTGTTCTTGTACTTCAATGCTTTGATGGATTTTGTTCTGAATGTAGTCAAAACATTATGTAGTGTCTGGTTTGATTTAAAGGCATATAAAATCCTAACTTTAAATGAACTTGTTTATCTAGTTTTTTTTTCATCCCCCTTTTTTCTTAGAATTCAAGACCCATATTCAGAAGAATTGTAGCTTGCAACAAGATTTATACATACAATTCCATTCCGTCGATCTCATTTCTAGTTTCTCAAGCATAACCATAAGAATACAAGGTTGAGGGAACATACAGGGAGCTTCATTTGCTCATGGTCTCCTTATACTTGCTTTCAAACCTCACTTTCTGTGCAAATCTTATTGCCACCACGCAGTTCGAGTCTTCCGAACATTGCATAGCAAGCTTGACGTTTTGGATGTGAACTCTGTGGCGCCCGTGAAGACATGATCTCTAATACAGAATGAAATTTAGTTTCATCCTAGTATCGGTTGCTTCTTAAGTTTTTTTTTTTTTGTGGCTTGTTTCATGCCCCTCTATTTTCCTTAAAACAGAAAATTGCAATTCCAAATACGTGTACTTTAATTCTCTTCAATTATCTTTTTGAATTTATCATTTTCTCCCTTGTTAGGTAGTGTTACCAGACTTTCTCAGGCTGTTTGGTTTTTGGCTTTGAACTGGATGAAACCGCAATGTGTTTTCCCAGCACCGATGAGTTTTGATATAGTTTTCCCTTTCTTTCGTTATCTATCAGGATTCCACAGTGTTAATGATCTATGAAAGTCTTCGGTGCGTCTAATTCATAGATCTGTAGCACGGAACTATGCTTGAAACTTGAACTACAATTTTACAAGTTAGGTAACACTTACCACTGCGAACTTTCCTAGCTGTTTCTGAAAAGTGATGATTCATCATTCATGGAAGCATTTCTTTGTGTTTGATGTTGTTTTCTTACACATTTCACTATCTTGGACATCTTCCTAGCTTGGAGTGAAACGGATCAATGCACGTGTCATGCGCAATAACTAGTGAACTTTCCTAGCTTGATTGATTGATAGTTTTTCCATGACAAGTATTCCTATACATTGCAGAATCTTGGCTTCCCTTTATTAACGTACACGGTGGTCTGATATCCAAAATACTGGAGATTAATATTGGTTAAACAATTAACACCCTTTCCAAGTGGGAAATACAGAAAGCTCGGCAGGTTTCTTCAATCTGTGTTGGAGACAGTGAGCCTACTATTCTAGATTGACCAGGAAAGTTGGAATGCTTTCCTTCAAAAACTAACAAATTCCACAGTTAATCATAGTTGCGACCACTTGATTGCAATTCTTGAAAGAAGTAAGTCCAGGATGGTACTCACACCAATGTATAGGAACATAACATTCATCTTATAACAAGGGGTGATGCTTGAAAACAAATTAAATCAATATTGATGATGCCCCACTTTGCAAGTTTACTATCAAATCCAAAACTTTTGAAAGGAATACGAAACAGGTTTTTGATTTGCTCACGAGTCACTAGCAGCAGGCCATGTGAAGACTAATCTGTCACAATAGCACCTTGATGTGTCAGCTTTTACAATTTCTTTAACCAGTGACGCTATTTCAGAAGAAATTGAAAATGACAAGGGTAGATGATGAGAAATTTTTACTGTGAATGAGATATAGACAACAATAATAATAATAAAAATTCCTGAAAGGAACAAATCCTTGTGTAAGTTTCTGCGTTTTTCTAGTTAGAAATTTTGCGGACTACTGTTCTTCTCAAAGTGTACTGGAAGATAACTTTTATATGTTTTGGAACTAAATTTAACAAGTCTAAAAAATTATTAGAAACCTAAAAACTCATGGCTTCCGGCGATATATGTAATATATGTAAACTCAATTTCTATGAGTTTAGCTTTGAGGAAGATGCCAACCCTTCGTGGAGTCAGTCTAAAAAAAATATTCTACTTCTCATAGACTCGTTCTAGAGGAAGAACTCAGTCCTTATAGTTACTGACAAAATATATTTTAGATCTTATTTTTTTTTATGATATATATAAAAAATCTTTTAAAATCCTATTATATTTTTATATTATTAATATTTTTATAAAAGATATTTATCACTCATTAATGTATTTGTAAGGACAAAATGACCTTTTAGCTCCGCCACTACATAAAAAAAACAAGATTCATGAGTTATAAATATTTTATGAATCCTTCAAGAGTCAGGTTCACAATTTATATTCTCTAAATATTTATACTTTAATTCTCATAGCATTTATCATATAAAACCAAGAACAAACACTTTTATTTTTGGAATTTATAGCTCATTTTCTCATTTATTGCGGTCCCTTACTAAAAATTCATTAACTTTATCATTTGACGGTCCCTAAACCCCATGAAAAAAGAAATGTTTTGCAGGTTGTTGGGTTTTTATCACACTATTCTCCAATTGATGGACTTGATCTTTTTTAAAAGTAAGCAAAAAAACTGAAAAACCGAGAAAACCGAAAAAAATAACTAAAAAAACCGAACCGTGAAAAAAACCGATTAAAATTTTAAAAAAACAGATCGGTTCGGTTTGGTTGTATAAGCTTGAAACCGAAAAACCTGAACCAAACTAAAAAAAATTAAAAAAAAATTGAGTCAAACAAAAAACAAAGTCAAATTTAAAAAACAAAACCAAAACTACATAAAGAGGGCAGGTCAGTTGGTGGAATTGGAGGGCCCCCTGGCCTACAAGAGGACACTCAAGCAAATTCTTGCTTCTTTGTACGAAGATGGGAAGGAAAAATAGTGGAACTCTTCCTCTCAGGTTAAAAATTGATGACAATCCACTAGTGCAAAAACAAAATATGATGCCCATAGAATAACACAAAAGCAAGAAGAGATTTACGGGAATTCACGTATTTTGATTAATTTTATAAATTTTAAAATTAATAATTATATAAATTTTTAATAATTATCATATTAATAATCACATAATTTAAATTTTAAATAAAATTATTGAATCACCTACGGTACCACTAGCTAGAGGATTTTTTAGTGTAGGCGTGAAAAGAGAGAGAGAACTGGGTATTTTATTATTATTTTTTTCTGATCAATTATTT
>Ga0325414_1002862_pt1 | contig 17750 bp, 12 predicted proteins | sample PopdelMetagenome_8_FD_206183 | JGI IMG/M metagenome (GOLD analysis project Ga0325414, IMG submission 206183) | Populus deltoides microbial communities from Bellville, Georgia, United States - Leaf-PdKOR-R3 | ecosystem: Host-associated > Plants > Phyllosphere > Phylloplane/Leaf | place: USA... | reverse complement strand
GTATAACAATTAATTTATATAGTTTTATATTATATATCCTAAATAATTTTTTAAAAACAAATTAAGAAAAAAACTATTACCAATGATTTTACCGACGGATTAATTCAGTCGGTATTTTAAACGTTCATCGACAAACTTACCGACGGAATTAATCCGTCGGCATTTGACAGTAGCTTCCACCAGTACCGACGAATTTACAGACGGACATATTTGGTCGGTATTTCATACATTCACCGACCGATGTACCAACGGATATTTTCCGTCGGTAATTACAATGTCACCGACGGAATAAAAATCCGTCGGTATATTTCAAGCGGGAATCTTTTTTTTTTGCGTGCATGTTCTGTCTGTAAAACCATCGGTAAATGGTTTTTTTGTTTTTCCGACCGATATACCGACGGAATGGGGAATCACCGATGAAGGTAAAGCCGACGGACGCATTCCGTCGGTGATGACGTCGGTAAAAAAATCACCGACGAACTTCTAATCATACACCGACGGAATTGTTCCGTTGGTAAAACTATGAAATCTTGTAGTGGTTATTCATTGCTTGTAATGGTTGGATAGAGGACGTTTCTAATTGTGTACTTTTAATGGAGGTTATACATGTGTTTATGGCTAGTTACATGAAAGCTTGGCTCCTCACCAGCTTGTGACACCGATTCTATCTTCTTCTGTGTTTGTTGCAATGTTGATCTATGTGGAAATCATACTGTGATCTGTTGCTGGCTTTCTATATCAAAAGTTAGCTTGGAATACTGTGGGCACTGTGCTATCTCTACATGTTATTTTTCTTCCCTTTGGGCTGTTGGATTCGGGTTAACCTTGACACCACCTTTATGATCTGGTTTCTTAGTTAACCTTTTGTCTTAATGTTTCCTCAGCCCAGCGTGGCGTTTTTGGTAGGGAGCTTGATCCCTTATTGATTTTAATTTGATATATTCCAGGTTTTGTATCCCTGGGCAGTCGGTGTTCACTTGGCTGTTTCCAGTATGTTCTATTGGGAGCATGTTGCTCCTTTTTATTTGTAAATATTTATGTATTTGCTAATTCTTAGCATGGTCACTTTTGATTTTAATATACTTACATTACATTCTGATAAAAAAAAAATTTATAGCCACAAAGGCCAAAGTTGCAAAGTATCAGAAAATTGATTCTTATCTCTTCTTAAATGTGTAAGCTCTATCTCATCAAAATCTTTAGCAAGTTTAAAGAGATATTCTTGATATGGTTTCAGTTTCTTATCTCTCGTATGCCATTCACCTTTTACCTAGCACATTATTAACATTGAGTCCCCATATACCTCTCATTTCCTTATCTTCAGCAGTATTGTTTGTGCAATTAAACTATAACTTGATTGCAATAGGATATTGCTTTCCCTACGGGGAAATTATTATAGCACCAGCCCCATTACCAGACACAGTTATTGCACTATCAAAATACATGGTCTGCCATTCACTTTCTTCTTCTTTTTCTGCTACTAATACATCTTCATTAGGGAAGTCAAAGTTTAATGGTTTATAGTCCTCAAAGGCATTATCAGCTAAATGATCAACAATTGCACTTTCTTTCATAAATTTTCTTGTCTTATAGATGATATCATATTCAGATAACAAAACTTGCTACCTAACTATTCTACTTGACATGTAAGGCTTTTCAAAGATATATTTTAGTGGTTCCATCTTTGAGATCAACCAAGTGGCATAGTACAACATGTACTGTCGAAGCCTATTTGCACTCCATGTCAAACTACAACACAACTTCTCTATTATACTATAGCAAGATTCACACTCAGTGAATTTCTTACTAAAATAATAGATGGCTTGCTCCTTTCTTTCATACTCATCATGTTGTCAAAGCACACAACCCATAGTTGATTTAGTAATTGTTCAATACAAAATGAGAGGCTTTCTAAGAATAGGTAGTACCGATAAAGGTGACTTTTGAAAATACTGTTTAATCTTATCAAAGGCTTCCTGATAGTCTTCATCCCATACCCCAGGATTCTTTTTTCGGAGTAGTCAGAAGATTATATCACAAGTGGTTGTAAGTTGTGGAATGAATTGAGCAATATAGTTTAAACGCCCCAAAAAGATTCGAACTTGTTTTTCAGTCTTAGGAGATGACATAGCTTGCATGGCCTTTACTTTATCAGGGTTTATTTCTATGCCATTATTACTTACCACAAACCCTAGTAGCTTCCATGATTTCACTCCAAATGTGCATTTCACAAGGTTTAACTTCAACTAGTATTTCCTCAATCTTTTGAATAGTTTCTTGAGAGTTTGGATATGATTTTCTTCTTTTTTAAACTTAGTGATTTAATCATCTATGTGCACCTCAGTTTCTTTATACACCATGTCATTAAAAAGTGTCACCATTGCTTTTTGATAAGTTGTCCCAACATTCTTTAACCCAAATGGCATCACTTTATAGCAGAAAGTTCCTTACAGGGTGATAAATATAGTCATCTCCTTGTCCTGCTTGGCCATTTTAATCTGATTATACCTAGAGAAACCACTGATGAAAGAGTAGGTAGAACTCTTAGAAACATTATCCATAAGTACATCCATGTAAGGTAAAGGAAAATCATCCTTCGAGCTTACCTTATTCAAATCTCTAAAGTCCACACATACGATAATCTTATTATCTTTTTAGGGTACTGCTACAATGTTAGACACTCATTGAGGGTATTTGACTACTTCAAGGAATCCAGCATCCCACTGTTTATTTACTTCTTTTTTAACCTTCATTAGTATTGTTGTTACCCATTTTTGGGTTCCCACACAAAAAATACAAAAATATACATATAAAAAATATATATTCAGAAGGAATCCAAAAAAATAATACGAGAGAGAAAATGATGCTGGAACGCCCATAAAATGGTTAGAAATTGGTTGAGGAGGTTAAAAAATACAAGAATTGAAATTTGACAGTATATTTTTAACTGGTGAGAGCCGTGTTGACAAGGACAATTCAATTTGAGGAAGAAAAGTTCAAAATCAAATGTTTATGGACTCAATTAAATTTTATCTAAGGTTTAATTGAATTTATGGAGGGTTTGATTGGAAGAAAAATTGATTTTTAAGTCAATTTAGGCTTTTATTGGAAGAAATTAAAGTTTTGGGGTCCAATTATAATTTTGAAGAGTTGATTTGGTCAAATTAGGGGCTTAATTGCATCATTATTGAAGTTTGATGGCCAATTAAGGACTTGATTGAAACAATCCGAAACCAAGGACCAAACCGGAAAAGGTTAAAATCAAGGGATCCAATTACAATTTATTTGGGGTCTTGATTACAAAATTGTATAAAGCATCCAAGGACCAAATTAGAAATATCCATTTGAAATTGAAAACGGCATTGTTTCTTTGAAACTATTCATTGTCTTCTTCAAATAAAATGGCTAGCAATAAAAACAGGGGAAGCGTTAGCAGTAGAGATAACGGAGCTACAGTCAAGGGGAGGCACGTCTCGCGACTGAACCTCTTTCAAAACCACACTATCCGTGATCAACCTCAGAGGAACTGAAAAAAAGTAGCAAGGAAAAAAAGAAGAAGAGGAAGAACTATATGAACTAGAGGAAAAGCAAACGAAAAGGGAAAAATATAGGTCCAAAACATGTTGTTGCTTGAGTCTTGCTTCCAGGTAACTCCAGCTTTGCAAGATAATGCACAAAACACTGTGCACTTAGAATTTAATTACATGGTGGTTGTAGCAAGCGTGTGTGACTTATTCATGCACGTTGGCGGGAATGAATCCAGCCGGGTCACTGGTTTGGGCTAGTGACTCGGCTAGGCCTGCTGGGTCCAGCCCAACCACATGAGTCGAGCTGGGACCAGCCTGAAAAATATATATATATTATCTTCACAAATTATTTCAAAAAAAATTGTGATTTTCCGCAAATATGTTACTGGATTTTTATCAATATTGGTTTGTATTTTTATACTGTAAAGATACAAATCTGGTATTAAAATACCTGATTTTGTCAAAACATTAAAAATAAATAAATAAATAAAATGTTTTGTTTTCATGCATACGACCAAGTCTCTAAAAAATAAAAAATCATATTGTATTTTCATACAACAAAGAAAATTTAAAAAATATGTAATAGCATGCATTTTGGCTTTAATAACAAGTTTATTAAAGCTACGAGAACTAGGCCAATATTTCAAAAATTTCAAAAAAAATATTTTGTTTTCTTTTAGTATCTGGGGTTACGACCTTATACGTAAGACGTATCCCAGATATTAATTTTTTTTGTTGATGTTAGAACGGTTAGGTTTTATCCAATAAGATAAAGATCTCCTTACCGAGAAGGACTTTTCTTAAGCAATAGACGAACAAACAACTAGAAAACACGACAAGACCTTAAACTTTATCATACAATAAAACAATGCAGCTTACCTTAGGTAGGGCGTACTTGGGGTGCTAATACCTTCTCTTTACGCAACTAGTCCCCGTACTCGATCTCTGAGACTAGTTAGGGTTCCTAGTGACCAAAATACTAGGTGACGACTCCCATTCCAATTTTTCACTAATTAAAGACAAGAATTCCTTATCTTCCCATCTTTGATAGATAGATAATATACATATGAGAGTAGAATTTTTCACCGCGACGCTGCACACGTGCAACAGAATAGCGACTACGCTGAGGACCTTGTGGACTAAGCTTTGTTTTTGTCTGATAATTGTTTTGTTTAGTTTGCGTGTTTTCTGTTAAGAAGCTTATTTATTTATTTTCTTACATGCTTTAATTTATGTACATATATGTTCATGCATTGTATAGAACTGCCTCATGCATCACATACTTTAATTTTTAGAAAGCACACACAATCTTCTAAATGAATAGAACCTGCCTTTAGGCAGATATGAGACCTTTTTGAGACTAGATAGTCAACCTACCATTTGTCTTACTTAATGAATAGAACCTGCCCTTAGGTTGTGTTATGTCACCTTTTGTTTTGCATCAAAGTAAGCCTTTCTTGAAGCATCTTGAACTCAAGACTTGTGGTTGACATAATGGTCGTTACTCAGGAACTTTTTGCAGTAAAGCAAGAATCAAAATCATAATGCAAGGGTTACGACCATGTGTCAACTTGGAAGGGCGAGCTCATCATATAGAAACATACTCATACATTTATCATACTTATTGCCTAGTTGAAACGTAGGTCCCCCACCCAATATTTGCTACACCTAAAAGATGGAAAATGAAGAAATAGCTCAGTTGGATGCCCATTTTCAAAATGAAGTTAAGAGCATCAAAGGTGAAGTAGCTAGACTCGCGGATCTGCTTGCACAAGTGCTGAGTGTCAAGAATGGAAAGAGAACGTCTGCACAGCCTCTTATAGAAGCACTATTAGTTCGCGTTCCACACAAGAAAAAATAATGAACTCTTTTCCTCAACATTTCACTAACAACGATCACAACCTCAAAGTTGTATCGCCTCTCTTTCATTTCAGTCGCGAACAACAACAACAACACCTTCTATCATCAATTAAAGAGGATCTTCTTTCTGGTTCATTTGCACTGTTAATTGTTCACTGCCTCCATATCTTTCAATGGCACCCAATAGCTATCAGCCTTCTGTGCCATGTGCATTGGCCTTCTTTGAAGTCACCTCACTGTGAACTCAATTCCAGTTCAGCAACACAGGATGTTGGTCTTAAGAAAAAAAACATGATTAGACACTGAACTACTACGTGGCAGAGCTTTTTTTGTAGAGATTTGTTTGTGGATCTATTAATGGGGAATGCAAGAAGGGATGTAGTAGTTTCATATGCTACAAAACTTTCTCTTATCAGCAAGAGCACCAAAACACAATGGTAAACAGAAGAGCCTGACCCGATCTAAAAAACATGAGTATACCTTAAGCTTCAACGTAGTAGTGCTCTACAGAGATCTTTTTGTGGCTCTGCAGGTGGGGAATACAAGAGGGGATGTAGTAGTTTTAGATGATATGAAAATTGACCCCACCAGTTTCAGCATCGAAACAATGTAATAGGCAAAAAAGTTAGACCTGGTCTGAAAACATGAGCAGATGTTGAACTTCAATATGGTAGTGCTCTCTCTACAAAAATCTATTTGTGGCTCTGCAAGTGGGGAATACAAGAGGAGATGTAGTAGTTTCATATTCTATAAAACTTTCTCCTGGCAGTTGCATTACTGAAACACAGTAGTAGGGAGAAGAGACAAACCTGATAGAGAAAACAAGAGTAGCATCAAACTTCAACAGAGCAGAACTCCTTATGCAGAGATCCATTTGTGAATCTGCCAATGAGGAATCAAAGAAGGGGTGTAGTAGTGTTAAATCATCTATGATTGTTTCTCACTAGTGTCAGCATTAAAACACAGAAGTAGGGAGAAGAGACAAATCTGGGCTAAAAAATATAAAGAAGACTAAAACTTCAACATAGCAGAGCTCCCTCCCTCTACAGGAGTCTGTTTGCTGCACTGTCAATGAAGAATCAAAAATGAGACAAGGGAGTTTTTCAGGCTCTCTTCAAGTTGAGATGACACGTGTTTCCACACGTCAACAGTCCATGCACTGCCAAGATCACCTAGCTATTGGAAAGTTTCCAACAATCCTTAAAGAACCACAACAACATTGGAAGATTCACATGATATTGTGAGGATTGCTGAAAGAATTGAACAAGCTATGTAGATGGGAAAGATTGAAGGTTCTGCCCAAGATTCCAGAATAATGATGAGAGATGAATTAGGAGATGACTCTGAAGGTGGGAAACCATGGTTATATGGTCTAGTCAAGTCTCACTCAAGCATCAACTACTCAATGTCTTTGCTAAAGATTAACCTACCTCTGCCACTTAAGTTTGCCTAACAGAATCTGCTAGATTCCAAACTTGTCGCCTCGAGTTCGTTAAATCCCATACAACCACTATTTTCTAGGTGGTATAATCCAAACAAGATTTGAATATCATGGGGGGACTTCAAGCCATTCAGTTGAACAGTTGCAAAAATTTCAAGAATCGAGTTCAGAGGATAGTGAACAAGAGGCAAATTGAATTTATGAAAGATGAGGTCATTGGCCATATTGTCACCACAACATCCTCAGAATGACAAGTGATCGAAATTGCTCGACAAAACACAGATATTGCCAGAGTAGCTAATCCAAGAAAAGTGTTGAACTGTCAATCATTTTTGTTATGGATTTTGCCATCTTGCATTTTGTTTTGGGGTCACATCTCATCCTTTAATAAAACATGTCTTTTCATTATCTCTTTGTTGTTCTGAAAGCATGAGATGTTTATTTCAATGTGTATTTTGACAAAAAAAATTTATCGAACTCCAACATGTAAAATTAAGGCTAATCAATCCTAAAAGATTGAAAGTGTTTTGATTGCAGAAATGACTCGATGCTTGAAAATGACATGAGGTGACCAAACAATTTTAAACTCATACCTCCTGAAACTGAACCACACATCATATAGTGGATTTGGTAGTTATGGATTTATAAATCATGATTCTTATAAGTCCAAATCATTACCCTAGATGTGGTCAAAATTTATTGGTTCTAACTGACCTTGCTTGAAATGAGAAAAGGTCATCTTTGATATCCCCTCACTTTTTAAAGATATTTATCCTTTACAAACCCATTTTGAACCTGATAGAATATTTCTTTTCAAAAAAACCCTGGCCAGGATCACACCCCATACTAGGGGAAATAAGAGATTTATGTTAGCAAAGATGAGGACAATGTTAGAGTCAATTAATAAAGGAAGGCTTAGAATAAAAGTCCAACGTTTGAGAGAGAGCTAAAAGAAAGAAGACATATACTGGGGGCATGTTAGAAAACTTTCGAGGAAGGCTATGTGAAAGTCATATAAAAAAAAATTACTGAGCTACAAACAAGACTTTTGGTATCCATGATGAAGCCTTTAATGTTATCAAATGATTGAGATTGGTTATTCATCAAGGAAATTTGGATATGTATTATGGCCTATGTTAAGAAATTCTGATCTTTGAGGTTAACATGGTTATGTGTAATTTGAAGAATAGTTGATGTTGATCCGAGGTCTTTGAAACCTTCAAACACCTTTTAAGCTTGTAAAATTCCTCTTCTTTCATAGCCATGAACCATAACCTGTATTATGTGATTTTAAAAGCCCTTTTTAATCAAGTAAGCAATTGGAATTGATAAATGGCACTCTCAAAACTTGAAGAGCTTCTATCCATAAGAGTTATGACTTCATGAACTAAGCTACTGGTTATTATGCATGCTGATAAATAGGTGCTAAAAAAACAGTCTTTCTAGATAAAGCCTCAAGTTTTGACTTGAACATCTTGTTTCTTGAAATTCCCAGAAGATCACCTCATCACAGACCATCAAATGATATACCCAAGAGCAAAGATTAAAACTGACACGAAAAACCATGGGAAATGCCATTTTATTCTTACAACGGGTCAATTTTTGTTTTTCAAAATACAAGACAATCAAAGGATTACATTGAATAACATGGGTTGGATCTTTGATCGAAGAAGATTGAGTTAAAAAAAATACTTTTTTTGAAAAAATGACATCTCTAATTTCATTTCAATAATTAGACCTTGAATAAACATGATCTTTGAAATATGAGAGTTGATTCCCGAACAAGAAAGATTATCAAACAAGAAAAGCATTGATCGAGTTTGCAAAATCCTTGACAGAAGTGACATCAATACTTCTCGACATTTTTTTGAAAAGTTGAGCTGCCGGGGGCAATACAATGGACCCTGAAAAGAAAAAACAAGCAGTATTCAGATCAGCTAGGGGGCAATAAAAAAATGATTAAACAATGAATCAGTGAACTGAGGACAAAGTGGTTCAAAGAAAGATAATTCAGATCATATTGGAGGTAAGTCAGTAGATGATTAGCAATCTAAGATGAGGACGACACCAGAAAACCTCTTGATGAGTGCTGGTAGGATGCACTTTGCTAATCAAAGAACGATTCTCGAGAGAATCCAAAAGATGAATGATTTGTTAAGCTCCTTCATGACAAGCAACACCACACTTGAGGCCATTGTCAAGCTTGATAAATAGTGAAACCAGTAATCATCGAAGATAGCCTAGGATAGGTGCTGCATTTACAGTAGAGTGGATGACTAACACATGAACGGGCCAGTACATTGAAAAAGCAAAACAAGGCTTTGGATAGCAAACAAAGGCACCCTATGATGATGGAACATTAAAGAGGGGGGACCTATATTTCAAATCAGGTAAGGATGCATGCATGTTATCTAACCTCAAAGAATTGCACGCATATTTTTATTCGTTACAGGAAAATCTTCAAAGAAGTCCAGTAAGATTGAAAAAAAAAAGAAAATGAAAAAGAAAAAGGAATCATTGAGCTGATAATAATAGAGAATCATGGTTGTGACCCTAAAACGGGAAGAAGATGAGATGAACCCTATTATTATGAAAATCTAAAAGAAATGAGAATATCAACCTTGTCATGAGGAGTCTTCAAGTCAACCCTGTAATCAGGAAGCACCAAGTTTTCCAACCTTGTCATCGAGAAAAACCCAGTTAATTTCAGTCATCAGGAAAGATAGATGTCACCCTACAATCAGAAAGGACCGATGTCAGTCCTGCAAAATCACAAAAAGAAAGAAAGAAAGAAAGAAATCATCAAGAGCAAATTTTGATCAAACCTTATCATCAAGAAGAAAAATGAGAAGAACCTTACCATTAGGAAATTCTCATAACAAAAGAAAAAAGTTCAAACCCTGCCACCAGGAAGAACACACAGATTCTAGTTCTAATTAAAGAGGATCACCAGATGGGATCTCAGTTTAGCCCAACCACACAGATTTTGGTTCTGGTTAAATGCGATCACTAGATGTGATCTCAATTTAGCCTAACCACACATAGTTTGGTTCAGGTTAAAGAGGATTGCTAGATGGGATCTCAGTTTAGCCCAACCATACAGATTTTGGTTCTGGTTAAAGGGGATCACCAGATGGGATCTCAAGTTAGCCCAACCACACATAAAAATTGGTTCTGGTTAAAGGGGATTGCCGGATGGGATCTCAGGTTAGCCCAACCACACAGATTTTGGTTATGGTTAAAGGGGATCACCGGAAGGGATCTTAGTTTAGCCCAACCGTATAGATTTTGGTTTTGGTTAAAGGGGATCGCCTGATGGGATCTCAGTTTAGCCCAACCGCATAGATTTTGGTTCTCGATTGCCAGATGGGATCTTAGGTAAACCCAATCAAAAGGACAAGTTGCCCCTGAAAATAGACCAAAGTGAGTATTTATGGGTAGGTCACCCATAAAAATAGACTAGTGTGAGTGTGTGGGTTGGTCAACCTTGAAAATAGACCAGGCTGAACATGTATGGGTAGGTCGCCCGTGAAAATAGACCAGTATGAGTGTGTAGGCAGGTTGCCCATGAAAATAAACTGTGTAAGTGTGTGGGTCAGTCGCCCCTGAAACTAGACCATGATGAATATGTGTTGGTAGGTCGCCCGTGAACATAGACCAGTGTGAGTGTGTGGGTCGATCGCCCTTGAAAATAGACCACTTTGAGTATGTGTGGGCAGGTCGCCCGTGAAAATAGAATAGTGTGAGTATGTGTGGCCAGGTCACCCGTGAAAGTAGACCAGTTTTCTTCAAAAGGGGCAGGTCACCTAAGATAATGAGATCATTTTCTTTTTCTTTACAAGCTTACTATACAAGACATTGATGATGTTTTGCTTCGTAAGCATTGTATAAAGGGGGCATCTGTTGTTACTCATTTTTGGGTTCCCACACAAAAAAATACAAAAAATACAAAAAAATACATATAAAAAATATATATTCAGAAGGAATCCAAAAAAATAATGGGAGTGAGAAAATGATGCTGGAATGCCCATAAAATAGCTAGAAATTGGTTGGGGAGGTTAAAAAATACAAGAATTGAAATTTGACAGTATATTTTCAACTAGTGAGAGCCCTGTTGACAAGGACAATTCAATTTGAGGAAGAAATGTTCAAAATCAGATGTTTATGGACTCAATTAAATTTTATCTAGGGTTTAATTGAATTTATGGAGAGTTTGATTGCAAAAAAAATTGATTTTTAAGTCAATTTAGGCTTTTATTGGAAGAAATTAAAGTTTTGAAGTCGAATTATAATTTTAAAGAGTTGATTTAGTCAAATTAGGGGCTTAATTGCATCATTATTGAAGTTTGATGGCCAATTAGGGACTTGATTGAAACAATCCGAAACCAAGGACCAAACCGGAAAAGGTGGTAAAATCAAGGGATCTAATTACAATTTATTTGGTGTCTTGATTACAAAATTGTAAAAAACATCCAAGGACCAAATTAGAAATATCCATTTGAAATTGAAAACGGCGTCGTTTCTTTGAAACTATTCATTATCTTCTTCAAATAAAACGGCTGGTGATGCAACCATATTATTCGATAGTTTCACCCACATTTAACTAGTGTTTTGCCTATGTTTTATATATAAAATGCCTTGATATTCTTTGTTTTATGTTTTGAAGGCACTTTTGAATGAAAGATGCTAAAATGAGTAAATTGGAGATAATTGGCAGATTTGACCTTCAGTCAATGTTTTGCGCAGAGCGTGAGCTCTAGAGGACGAAATGAAGTGATTCAAGTGGCATTAAAAAGCTAACATCCATACCTTTCTGGGCATCTAAGGCAAGAAATAAAATAAGGAAGAGCATGGAAATCGCAGCTTTCAAAGTCAAATCTCGCAATCTGCCAATGTTGACCTTTGACCATTCCAACTTGAATATCTGGAGCTACAGAAGTCCAATTGCTGCAAACTTAATTGTTTTGGATTCCTGACTCAAACACCTATAAACGCTCCAAATTTCAGCCAAAAACGATGTCATATTAGGGAGATATGAGTTTTCAAAGATGACAACTGAATTCTACCAGCAAACAGGTTTCGTGAAGAAACAGTCCAAATTACGTTCCGAAGCATCTAAACCGACATCCAAGTTTTTATTTCAAAAATTTAGCTCCTCTAAGTCAAAGCTTGAAGATTTTATGGAAGGATATTTCTTCCTTTTTAGGAAAATAGTTATTGAAGTACTTAAATGTAAACAGTCTACTTAAGGGAGGATTATTTTATAAAATAGATACTAGGGTTTCCTAGGATATAAAAAGAATGAGAGAAGAGAAGGGGGGTAGCCAGCCAAGAAGAGAAAAACGCCCCCTTCCTCTAAGAAGCCCTAAATCATGCATTCTTCTTTTTGTTTGATTAGTTGTTCAACAAACATGCAAGGCTAAACACTTGTTCTTGGTTGCAAAGACACAGAAACCTTCGGATTTCAAGAACTGTGAGATTTATTTTACCTTTTCTTTTCTATTTATATGATGAATATGTTTGTTCTTCTATGCTTATTTTTCCTATGATTGTTTATTTTAATTGCTAGAGCGGACTCTAAGTTATTATTGTAGACAATCTATTATGGTATATGAACTTATGAAGCAACTAAGTTTAATAATTGTGGCGGATCTATGTTATTAATCTTAGGGAGAACATTCAATCAAATCAAACATAGACTGCAGACAATTATGTTTTCATGATTAATCAACTTATCTAGTTCTTAAGGTTGCCATTGAATTAAATTACTAGTGCGGACACTGTGGTTGTTTGGTGATTAGGGTTAGCTATATGGCGGATCCGTTAACTGACCAATGTTAAGAAGAGATAAATATTCAGAATATAAATTGATGTTTTGTTTCCATGATCAGTTCTGATTTCTGTAGGTGGATGTTTACTTGCGACCAAGGTTTGTTCTCTTGATAATTTTCTGATTTTATTAAATTTTGTTTGATAGTTTTCTGTTTTCTTTTGCTTTAGCCTATATAACGTCCACACCCCCCCCTCAAATTGCATATCATCTAGCATAAAAATTTGACTTGAACCTTCCTCGTGGGATCGACCCCTTGCTTGTCTTATGCTATTTTGTGTGTTGTGTTTGAAGCTAGGGTAATTAATTTGTGTGACCACGATATCGCAACAGCTGGCAATAAAAATAGGGGAAGCATTAGCAGTAGAGACAGCAGAGCTGCAATCAAGGGAGAGGGATTGTTGAACCGCTTTCAAAACCGCACTATCCGTGATCAAGCTCAGAGGAACTGAAAAAAACAAGAATACCAATAGTAAGGAAAAACAAAAAAAGATGAAGAACTAGAGGAAAAACAAACAAAAAGAGGAAGATATAGATCCAAAACATGCTACTGCTTGAGTCTTGCTTCTAGGTAACTCCAGCTTTGCAAGATAATGCACAAAACACAAATTCAAACTCATACTCAATAGTTGTGATCTCATGATTAGCAGCCATTATGTCACCCACATGTCATAACCTATTTCTGGGTTATTCCCCAAATACATCTCCTTTCTATCAAAATAAAAAAACCAAAAAAATAAAATAAAGACTAGCATTTTGGCAAGAGCAAGCTAGAAGGATTTCACATGTAGAAAAAATCAAACTGTAATTTTGGATAGAATCAGAAGTCTAATTGTACTCCATTTTACCCACATGTCAAGTTACATGATTATTAAACAAATCTACATATAAATTAAGCCTAAGAATATAATTAGATTTTTAGTAGGTCAATTTGATTTAATCATGGGTCAATTTAAATTTTAATTATGGTTAAGAACTAATTTGGATTCAAGTGAAGGATTTAATTAGTTGCAAAGACTTAATTATACTTTAAATAGGTCAAATTAATTTTATTACAGGCTTGATTGGTGAAAAATTAAGTTTGAGAACCCAATTTGGGCTTAATTGAGAAGATTTGAATTTTTGGAGACTAAATTTAATTTTTACTAAGTCAATTGATTGAAATCAGGGATAAAATTATAAGAAAATTAAAGTTTTGGGGTCAATTAAATGTTAAATTGAAGAAATTCATAGTTAAGGACCATTTTGCAAAAGATGTCGAACTATGGGCACCCAATTGATTGAAATCAAGGGTGAAATTGAAGAAAATTGAATGTTTAATGGTCAATTGAGGGTCAAATTGTATAAATCCAAGACTAAGGAACAAAATGAAAAAGACACTGAAATCCGAGGCTGAAATTGAAGTTCGTTAGGGGCAAAATTAAACAAAATTGAAAGTATGAAGCTGACACAATCAAAGAGTTGATATCTTCCTCCAAGTGTATGAGTGTTGAAGTAATAAATAACCCGACAAAACCGGGGTCAACCACAGGGAGGTTAACTGTATAAACTACAAATAAAGAAATAGATAATAACAAAAAATGAGTTGAAGAGAGCTTTGAGATGTGACATTAATATAAGGATTAAACAAGAATAAAATAGTTGTCAAGGCTAGAGGATCCATTAATGGTATTTCAAACAAGTATAGTATAAACTCTTTTTATTACTCAATTAGAAACCACACATAAAGGAGGTTCCAATCGGATTATAAATTGTTAAAAAGATTACATTAGTTATCTTATTCAAATAATGCTAATACTTGTAAATGTTGTCAGGTATTCATGATTATAACTTATGTTAACAACAAATCAAGTTCCTTTGATAGCACAGGTGTCGGTTATACCATACGGTTGGGCTATGAAAGTGCCAAGTATTTATTGTACCAAGGGTTATACAACATAAATCTAGATTAAACATTCAACAAGCAAAGTATTAAAAGTGAACAAGATAATAAATACAAAACATGTTAGTATCAAACATTAAAATCCATGTTAAGTTTATACTATACTTATTCTTACACCATTAGTGTAACCTTTTCACCTTGACATAATAAACTTAGCTAAACATAATGAAAGAGAGAAACATAAATAAACAAGATAATAACATAAATAAGATATAAGTTAACTAAGTAAAGGAAAGGAAATGAAAAGCATAAACAAGATATTAATATAAACAAAACTTAAGCATTACAAAAATATAAAGAGAGAGAGAAAGAATATGGTCTTGATCTGAAAACCAAGATGCCTAAATGCATGGCAAATGCGTCCTTTTAAAGGCCAAAATTCAGAACTATTGATTTGATGACTAATTATTGAGTGGGTGGCCACATCTTGACTTGGTGACAATCCTTATCTTCTTGTCTAAACAAAACGTCATTGCTAACGTCAGACTTTGAATTGATAGTCTTCATGAAAGTTCTGGGACATTGTCTTAGCTTTCCAATAAAACAAAAATCGGCGCATTTGGACTTCTATAACTCAAGATATGGGCAGAACATTGAACAATATCTGGACTGCAGGATAGATTCTGATTTCTCCGTTGTTGCTACCATTTGAACTCGACAATGACACTTTTAAATCTTAGACTCTTCATTAAAGTTTTAGGCCTATGTCTTAGCTTTCCAAACATATAAACCAGACCTAAATCCAAGTTCTACAACTCCAGTTATGATCTAATAATCAAATGGTGTTCCAATTTAGACTGGACCAGCATCTCTTTTATAAGCTTAGCCATTTCTTTGTCTTCTCAATTTCAGTAGTTAAACTCATTAATCAACCCTTTGATTTATATGATAAGCCTATATTTAAAATGAACATTTACCATAAATTAAAGGTATCTTATATTATCAGACTTATTATTATAAAACATGCTTTAGTTAAGGAGTTATTGATACTTCAAGTGCAAAATGATGATATAAAACCTTGATAAAAATACACTTTTAAGTACTAATCAAAAGCTAATCAGAGGTGTAATTGAGAGATATTAGAAATCGAAGGACCATATATGTTATGGTTGATTAACACCACAACACTTGTGGCACTATCCCAAAGTGGCCAACCCGACCAGCCTTTTTCCTGTAACAAATCTGACAACCCATGATAGCTACTTTAAGCTAACGGTTGAGATCCTTCCAGGTTGAATCAGTGGCCAAGATTTGGCACCAGTAAAGAAAAAATGTCCCTCTCCACCAGCTCCACAACCAGGCCACCAACAGCTTCCCACGCTAGGTACACTCCTCCCTTCTTCTTCTCCTTCGTTGTTCCCATTGTTTTCATCTTATACGCAAAACAAGAATTTGTTATGCATGAAAGGCGTCACTGGGATACCCCCCCTCGAGTTTGGGTTCGCCCTGTGTTGGCCTAGCCCAAATAGCTGGTCGAGTCCAGCCTAGACCAAATTTGTTGGGCTGATATCGGTCCAACCCTTTTTTGGGTCGATTTGGCTATATCTAGGTCGGCCTAACCTAATACATTTAGATAATAATCTAATATTAAAAACAAATATTAAAAAAATTACTTGGAGGGATTATACCCCCCGAGTTTGGTTCAGCCCTGTGCTGGCCTAGCCCAGATAGCTGGTCAAGTCCATCCCATACGAAATTTGTTGGGCCAATATCGGCCCAACCTTTTTTTAGGCTGATTTTGCAATATTTAGGTCGACCTAACCCAGTACATTTAGATAAAATATAATATTAATAAAAATATTAAAAAAAACAGAATTCTAAAAAAATTTCAAGGGTCATTTCAAAATATTTCTAATTTATCGCGTGTTTTTCTATCAATTTTGTATAATATTAGGCTGTATTTTATACTATAAGATACAGATCCAGTATTAAAATATCTCGTTTTCTCTGAAATATTTCTTAAAAAAATTAAAAAAAATCTCAAAACTTTTAAATTAATTTCCCCCTTTAAAAAAACAAAAAAAAATATTTTGTTTTCATGCATACGACCAGATCCTAAAAAAAATTTCAAGCATATTTCAAAAACAAAAACCAAAAAATTGCATCTTTCTCATGTTTTAAAAAAACAAAAAAAATAAAATGGATATCGTAACTAATTTATGATTATTCGTTAAGATTTAACCAAAATATCAAAACCCTTTACCAATCATTTTGTTCATTTTTATATTAAGGTTTAGATATAGACTTTAATATTTGGAGGTGTAAAACTACACAATAGAGTACATCCTCAGATATTAAAGATATAAAGTGTAAAATAAATGTGATACTAAAATTTAAACTTTAGAATGGTTAGGATTAAATCCAATGAGGTAGAGACTCTCTCACAAAGGAAGATATATCTTAGGCCTTAGAAGAAGACCAATAGATAGAAACTTGACATAGAAAAATAATCAAACAACAATGCAGTTTACCTTAGGTAGGGTGCACTGTGGGTGATGCGTCTTCCCTTTGTACAATCAATCCTTACTTAGACTCTCGCAGACCATAGGTTTTCTAGTAACCATAATACTAGGTGACCACTTGTGAACCTTAATCATAATTTTATGATTAAACCCAAAATCCTTTCCATTCCAACAACATACCTCATAGGAGGCTCTCTGTAAACACAAAAAAAAAAGTCCAAAATACCTCACCATCGCTGCCGATTTCTGGATCGGCGGCGACACTATTTTCGCTGCCGATTTTTGAATGCAAGGAGAGAGAGAAAGTGACCCTTCCTCTTCCTAAAGTCTGCCAGTAGCTGCTGCATGCTTTTCTTATCTTCCTCCTTCCCAACGAAAACTGAACTTTTGTGATTGATTATGTGCTGGAATTGATTATTGCATGTGTGTATTCTACTGGACTTTTGTAATAGATTATGTGCTGGGATTGATTAATGCAAGTGTGTGTGTGTGTTCATGCTAAAATCATGTGACTTTGCTAAAACCTAAAGTCAAATTGCATGCCTACAGCGAATATGTGATTTGATTAGTACTTAAAAGTGCATTTTTATCAAGGTTCTATATCATTATTTTGCACTTGAAGTATCAATAATTCCTTAACTAAAGCATGTTTTATACTAACATATCTAATAATATAAGATACCTTTAA
>Ga0325414_1002857_pt1 | contig 17772 bp, 15 predicted proteins | sample PopdelMetagenome_8_FD_206183 | JGI IMG/M metagenome (GOLD analysis project Ga0325414, IMG submission 206183) | Populus deltoides microbial communities from Bellville, Georgia, United States - Leaf-PdKOR-R3 | ecosystem: Host-associated > Plants > Phyllosphere > Phylloplane/Leaf | place: USA... | reverse complement strand
TTCTTACACCATTAGTGTACCCTTTTCACCTTGACATAATTAACTTAGCTACACATAATGAAAGAAAGAAACATAAATAAATAAGATAAGAACATAAATGAGAAAGAAGTTAACTAAGTAAAGAAAAAGAAATGAAAGGCATAAACAAGAGATTAATATAAACAAAACTTAAGTATTACAAAAGAGAGAGCAAGAGCATGATCTTAATCTGAACACCAAGATGCCTAAATACATGGCAAATTCCTCCTTTTATAGGCCAAAATTCAGAACTATTGATTTGTTAACTAATTGATGAATGGGTGGCCACATCTTGACTTGATGACAATTCTTATCTTCTTGTCTGCCAAAACCGTCATTGATAACGTCATAATTTGAATAGACTTCAATCATGAAAGTTCTAGGAAATTGTCTCATCTTTCTAGGGACAAATTTAAGATCATTTGGACTTCTAGAACTCGAGATATGGGCTGAACACTGAACAGTGTCTGGGCTGCAGGACAGATTCGGACTTCTTTGTTGTTGCTACAATTTGGACTTGAAAACGACCTTGTTAAATCTTAGGCTCCGCATGAAAGTTTTAGGCCTATATCTTACCTTTCCATCCATATAAAGTAGACCCAAATTCGAGATCTACAGCTCCAGATATGACCCAATTACCAAACAATGTTCCAGTTTGGACTGCACAAACGTCTCTTTTCTAAGTTTGGCCATCTATTTATCCTTTCAATTTCAGTACTTCAACTCATCAATCAATTCTTTCATTTATGTGATAGGCCTGCATTTAAGATGAACACTTACCATAAATTAAAGGTATCCTATATTATTAGATATGTTATTATAAAACATGCTTTAGTTAAGGAGTTATTGATACTTCAAGTGCAAAATGATGATATAAAACCTTGATAAAAATGCACTTTTAAGTACTAATCACACCCCTCAACCAGCTTATTACTAGTCCCTAGTAATCAAAGCATTAAAATAGAAAAACTATTTGCAAATTCCACAATGCAAGGCATTCATCATTCAACTTCCATTAATCTATCCAGATAAACAAACTCTCATTAAGTTTATATATCTGCTCAATATCTCTTAAACAAAATATTAATAAACCTTCCTTTTTATGTGCTCAATGTATGAAAACATAGATGATGGGGCTTTTATTAGAGGAAAACAATATTCTATTCTAATGTTTAAGGTTAACTTCCTTGGTTCTAATGATATAAAACCTTGATAAAAATGCACTTTTAAGTACTAATCACTTTGGTAGGGCTTCTTCATCTTGTTTTGACCTTGAAGTGGTCATTTTTGTCTTTCATTTAAGCATGCCCCTCATGCATTTAGAATTTCTTGGGCTCTTTGACTTTTTCATGACCTCCTTAGTCTTTGATATTTGAATTATGTTTGCCCCCCAGTGTAGGATGTGATCCTATATGGAATCAACTCTTCATCTTTGGAATCTCTATTTGCTCCTCAGTGGGGTGTGATCTTAATCAAGGTTTTTATGAAGAGCAAATTATTTAGACTCAATTGGGGACCATAAGGGATATATTTTTAGAATGTGAAAGGATAATAAAGATGACATTTGATCATTTCAAGTGCAAATGGTTAGAACCAATAAATTTTATCCTCATCCAATGTGATGATTTAGAACTTTTGCATAAGGATTACATTTTCATGAATGAAAGACTAGCAAATCAAACTACATGTGATTATGCATACAACTAAAATGTAGCTACATGAGGCATGAGTTTTCCATTCTTCATGTATTGGTTCAAAATTATTTGGTCATCTCAAAATGAGAATTGCTTGAATGATTTATTTGCCATCTTACAAAAGGGAGTTTAAACACTATCTTAAACAAACATCAAATTATTTTTAAAATCAAAAAGCAAATTTAATTTTGTAGGATTATTTTGGTAAAGAGTTGTTTTACAAACTGACATGGTCAAAACATTTTGAATAAAGTTATAGGATCAGTCATGAGTGTCAATTTTATAAGTTTCAAAGGGGTTGCCTCTTAGCATTTTGCATGGCACACCTTGGGGTTCAACCATTTCTACCATTATATTTATCTAATCATGGACAACAATATAATATTAAGTTATTACTTTCACAAAAAAACATTTTTTGATTTCAAAACAACAAAGAGATAGAAAAGTTATATTTAACTAAAAAGATGAGATGTAATCCCAAAACAAAAATACAAAATAGCAAAGTTCCATAACAAAATGATTAACAATACCACACCCTTGTTAGACCAATTTCCCCATCAATATTTTTGTCTCAACAGTGTTTACCAACCACTTATTATGTTGAATATGATCCGATGATAATATGACAAGATGACATTATCTCTCAACCTATCTATTTCTCATCAGCTTACAAACTTGATATTATAAAATTCTTACGATTTTTAGTTGAGTGACTTTAGAAAAAGGTGAAGATGTTTGATGTATCTAGTTTGCAGTAAATCACAATGAATTTTAAGGTAAGACAACATGAATCCTTAAAGAACTTTGTAGGGGTTGGTGTTTAGGGGTGGGCCTATATTTCCTCTACAAATGAAAGACATGCAATGTTGCAAAACTAATAAAATTCCAATCTTCTTAATTAAACTAAAATTAGGCTCCCAAACTTATTTTTTTCATCAATTACACCCCTAATAAAATTAATTTGACATGTTTAAAGGATAATTACGTGCTTGCACCTAATTAAACCCTTTAATCGGACCCAAATTAATTCTTAAACGTAATTAAACTTTTATTTGGCCCAAGATTAAATCAAGTTGGCCTATTAAAAATCTAAATATGTCCTTAGGCTTAATTTTTAAGCAAATTCATCTGATAATCATTTAATTTGTCCTTGAATCTGCATTATTTCTTCAGTCTTGGGTATAATGGGGTACAATTAAGCTCCCGATTTTGTTTAAAATTGCATTTTGATTTTTCTTGCTTTTGCCAAAACGCAAGCCTTCTTACTATTATTTTATTTTTTGGTTTTTTTAATTTTGAAAGAAACAAAAAGGTGAATTTGGGGAATAACCCGAAAATAGGTTACGACACCAATGGAACCCCATCGATACCATTAGCTATCTAAACCCGGATAGCTAATCAATGTCATTTGAAATACCAGTACCAATGAAACCTCATTGATACCATTAGTTATCCAAGCCCGGATAGTTAATCAATGTCTTTTCAACCTTTCATTCGTCCCGATCTCCTTTCATTTTTCTTAATAACATCATATACATTGTTACCATAATTGCCAAATATCATTCACACACAACCTTAGTTACCGACACTACGGTCACTAAGCATCATTCACATAACCTTGGTCATCCTTATCACGGTGCCAAGTATCAATTTATGCCCTTATCCATCCTTATCATGGTGCTAAGTATCATCATAATATATCCTTAGCCATTAACACCACAGTGACCAATTATCTATCATTTCTCCTCCAATCTCCAAGTTATTATGTATACCTAATCTATACCGAGGTATGTAAGATAATCACGTCTATTCCAAAGTTATCATGGCTAATTCAGTACCTATAAATGTATGCAAGGTAATCATATCCTTTCTAATAATAACATAATTAATTTGATACATAACAATGCACGCAAGGTACTCATGTTCGTTCAAACATTATCCTAACTAACTTGATCCATGCCATTGTATGTAAGGTACATATGTTCATTCAAACATTATCCTAATTAATTGATCTATATTGTTGTACGCAAGGTACTTTTATTCATTCCAATAATATCATCACAAGTTTGATACATATCAATGTACGTAAAGTACTCGTATCAATTCCAATTATATCATAACTAGTTGATACACATTAGTGCACGCAAGATACTCATATTCATTCCAATATTTATCAAAGCTTATGAAATCTTGAATGGAGGTTGATAATAGAAGATGAAATGATTTTTAGTAATTAGAGAAAGAGTTTCTAATGAAAACCAGAAGGGAGAAGTGAATAAAATATGAATGCATGTTTGTCTTTTTGAATTATTGGATATTTATGTTGCTATATTGTTGTGATTTTCATGTTTCAAACATATGTATTTTGTTCCAAGACTATCGCATGCACGACAGGAGTAGATCCTAGCTTATGTTCACTTTTTGTACTCTAGGTTATAGGGAGTATACCCTTGTATTTTGTAATATTACAACTTTATATAACTTAATTTGTATAATTGATGTTTAAACTTGAATAGATGAACTTAATTTTGAAATTCATATAATCATGGTTCATGTATGCGTGGTTATCCCATTTATTCCCCTATAATGATATTTGTTGTTCAATGTATGTTATATATGTTGTGGTTGTGATGATGATGATGATGATGATGATGTTTGTGGGATTGAGACCCAGGTTGATTGGGTCGTGATTCAGTTATGAGATGTAAGATATTAGAAGTGTAAATAGGGCATATGTCGATAATTTGGGACCTTTCGGTATAGAGGAGACTCTGTCGAAATTTCGGTGGAAATTTCAGTAGACTTTTATATGAGAACTGGAAAAAAAAATTTACCAGTATTTTTACGTACCAAATCATGGGAAAGTAACTATACACACATATGAAAGTGTGGGGCATTACACATGTCCTCAAAATAAAGACCATGTATAAAAGTGGACAAATGTTGTGTAACGAAACACTATGATTATATCTAGTTTTCATCTCGTATACTAAATGCCCAAAACTTATCTAGCTCAAACTATCCCAAAATAATCATCCTAAACCCTTTCTAATGCATCTTCAAGGTCACATTTTATCCAAAGTTTTATTTATATAACATAAATAAAACCATTTTAAAGTGTATAATCTATCGTGATAAATATCTTATCCTTAATATAATCTTCAAGTGCTTCAAGATATAATGTTCCACAAGTTTTGATTTAATCATAAACCTAAAAACACATTCTCAAGGAAAGTCATCAATAACTTAATATTAATTATTTGATACATAAAAAAAATTGAACCCTTGGTCTAATAGAGTCAAGCTTATTAAGGGAGGTGTTTTTTCTATCTATTGATTTTTATGATGAAGTTGTTTCTTTTGTTGATGAACTTTGTTGTTATTAATTTTTGGAACCCCACATAAAAAAAAATCACAAAAAAAAAATTTGGTAAGAAAAATATACCAAAATATCCAAGAAATTGTCGAAAACTAGTTAAAAAAGATCAAAATATACAAGATGAAGGCCATATTGGGAAAAAAAAAACTCAATTTGAGGAGGGAAATTCAAAATTAGATATTTAAGGACTCAATTGATTTTTTCAAGGTTTGATTAACTTTTTAAGGGTTTAATTGTAAGAAAAATTGATTTTTTGAAGTCAATTTAGACTTTAATTAGAAGAAATTAAAGTTTAGGGGTCAAATTGTATTTTTTAAGAGTTAATTTGATTAAATCAGGGGCTTAATTGCATAAATATTGAAGTTTGATGGGCAATTAAGGACTTGATTAAAGAAATCCAAAACCAATGACCAAATTGAAAAAAAAACACATGAATGTAAGGGTCAAAATGCACAAATTTAGAACCAAGGACAAAAAAGAAAGAGGGTCAACTTAAGGGCTAACAATTGAGTTTAACATGGGTGAAATTGCATGAAATTAAAAGTTTAGAGGTAATTGTGGGTACAATTAAAAATTTTTTGAAGAACAGGGACTCAATCAAAATTTATCAATCCCAAATTAAAAACCCTGAACGACGTGCCTTTCAGACTTAATGAAAAGAATATGATTGACACAACATTCAGTAGACTAGCCTCTGTTTTGATATTTTTGGCTGATTGAGTTAGTAACTTCAAACAAATGAATGTGGAGCTACAGACCTTCAAATTGCACAAGGTTGGATCCAAATGAAAGTTGTGAATCTCCTCTACCAACTTTAGATGGTCTTCGATGACAATGACTTCAGAATTGATCCGACGAGGCCTCAAAAATGGATAACTCAGTCAGCTATGACTGAAAGACAATTGTGCAAGAACCGACCTTCTTTTCGTGTGTTCATACACAAAGACTTATAAATAGGTTCTTATCAAGGGTTTACAATACTTACCTCAAGATCAAGAGGTCAGAAATGAATTCAAGACCTCCCAAAACCCTATAAATACCCCATTAAGAAGAGAGATGAAAAACAAAGAAAGAGGAAAAGAAAGAAAAAAAGTATGAAAATATTAATAATAAACCTAAGTGTAAAGATTCAAAGGCCTAACACAGATTTTCTAAGCTTTGAAAGGATAAAGGTTGGTAAGAGGCAAAACTTTCTAAAGAAAAGCAAAAGAGAGAGTAGTTGTTCTAGTTATATTTTCTGATCCAAAAGTAGGTTCTTGCGGTATGCTTGAGGTGTTTTTTTTATTGTTTTTGTTTTATATTTATGTTTATAAGTATAGAAAAAAGGTTTGTAATGTTCAACAAATAAAGTTGTATTCACCTCTTTAATACTATTTTTTTATTTGCTAAAGTTTTTTGATGTTTTTGATATAATAATGTTATTGTTTAAGTTTTTTTTATTATATATAGTGTTGTTTTAGTTTTTTTATTTAATTTAAGCAATGCATGTTTAAGCAAGGATGTTCTTCCTAATTGTGTTAGGTCTGTTCATAACCAAAATGATATATAATGATGTTATTTGTTAGTGTTTTTATATTTAAACATATATATATATATATATATATATATGATAATGTGACATATTGGTATAAACAAAGCATGTTTCTAAAGCCAAAAATGCCCATTTCTAGGGCTTGGCAATAGTTGGGTTTTCGGGCATGTTCTTCGAGTTCTAAGGAAGAACATTACCTTAGACCTATGCTTCGAACTAGTTTGGGTCCATTTCTTTGCACTAAACCTTTCAGGCAACTTGATAAGTCAATAATTTAGGGTTTATTTGCATCAATAACAAGTTGTTTTTATGGAAATTAATCCTAGGATTTTGGTTTTGAATTGAAACTTATTTTGACAAAATTGTGTCTATTTTTAGATAATTGAAGTGAATGAATACTAAATTATTGATCTCTAACATGTATGTGCCTTTTGTTTGACCATATCTAGTTTAATTTGGATTTCATATTGCTAGGTTAGGTTTAGGCATGTTCTTCATATTCTTAGGAAGAACATTGTCTTAGACCCTTGATTCAGACTAGTTTTGGTCTATTTCTTTTCACATAACCCTTATTTATGCTTGATTAGTAAATAATCTTGGGCTTATTTGTATCAATAATAAATTTTTGATGGATTTTATTCCTAGGGTTTTGGTTCATTTTGACAAAATCATAATGTATAAGTGATAATTGAAGTGAATGGATGCTATATTATTAATCCTTGCATGATTTTCAACATGTATGTGCATTTGTTTTGATTGTATCTAGTTTGATTTGGGTTTCACATTGTTAGGTTTAAGTTTTGGTGTTCTCCGTATTCTTCGAGTGCTTCATTTTTTTTTTTTGATCCATTTTGTTCAAGAATTTTTTTAGTTTTTTGGTGTTTAATCTATTTTTTACTTTAGTTTTGTTTTCGGGTCAAATTAGATTTTTTGTTTAGTTTATGGTCGAACCAAAAAATTTATTGCCAAACCGATCAGGTCAACCCCAGTCGGGTAAAAATTGGGTTAAACGTTTAAGACTCTGTTTGTTTGCCATGTTTTTGTAAAAGGTTGTTTTGGTTTAAGAGTGTTTGACAAACACCTTTTAGGCTTATTTGGGTAGTTTTATTATAAGGAGAAATGAATTTTTTTTTCCAAACAAAGCCTAAAAAATTAAAAAATAAAACATATTTCTTTTTTTTCCTTGCATATGGCCAAATTTTAAAATTTTCATGCATATTTTTTTTTATATATATATATATAGACACACACACAACACACACACACACATCACATTTTTATCATGCTTTAAAAAGATATACAAGAATCAGTCAAAGGCTATCATAACTAGTTTATTTATCCATTAGAACTTGACCTACATTTCAAAAAACACCCAAAAAAATATATTTTGGTTGTTTTAATATACAAGATTATGAACTTATACGTAATACATACTCCTAATATCAAATAAAAAAGACAGTTCATTTTATTTTTTATGTTTTTGCATTAGAATAGTTATGTTTTAACATAATAAGATAAGGACCTCTTTATTGAGAAGAACTTTTCTTAAACCCTAGATAGACTAACAATTAGAAAAAACAACATTACCTTAGTTTAGATCAGATAAATAAATAAAGTAGCTTACCTCAAGTAAGACATATTAGGGATATTAATACATTTTCTTTATGCACTTAGTCTCCTTACCCAGACTTTGAGACCAGTTAGGGTTTGTATTGACTAAAATACTAGATGGCGACTCTCATTTCCCCCCTCTTTTACCGATAAAGAACAACAATTCCTTGTCCTTTCCACGTATATTATTCCCAATAATCCTCATTCGAGAGGATAATTGATTAGTACTTGAAAGTGTTTTTTTATCAAGGTTTTATATCATCATTTTGTACTTAAAGTATTAATAACTCCTTAAATAGAGCATGTTTTATAATAACATGTCTAATAATAATATAAGATACCTTTAATTTATAGGAAATGTTCATCTTAAATGCAGGCCTATCACATAAATTAAAGGATTGATTGACGAGTTTAACTACTGAAATTAAGAAGACAAAGAGAGGGCTAAGCTTAAAAAAGAGATGCTGGTTTAGTCCAAACTGGAACACCATTCTATTATTGGATCATAACTGGAGCTGTAGAATTTGGATTTAGGTCTGGTTTATATATATGGAAAGCTAAGACATAAGCTTAAAACTTTCATGAAGAGTCCAAGGTTTAAAAGTGCCATTTGCAAGTTCAAATGGTAGCAACAACGGAGAAGTCAGAATTTGTCCTGCAACCCAGACATTGTTCAGTGTTCAGCCTATATCTCGAGTTTTAGAAGTCCAAATGCACCGATTCTTATTTTGTTAAAAAGTTGAGACAATTTCCCAGAACTTTCATAAAGACTATCTATTTAAATTCTGATGTTAGCAATGATGTTTTCTATAGACAAGAAGATAAGGAGTGTTACCAAGTCAAGAGGTGGCCACCCACTCAACAATTAGTCATCAAATCAATAGTTCTAAATTTTGGCCTATAAAAGGAGGCATTTGCCATGCATTTGCCATGCATTTAGGCATCTTGGTTTTCAGATCAAGATCATGTTCTTACTCTCTCTCTTTATATTTTTATAATGCTTAGACTTTACTAATGGTGTAAGATATGTATAGTATAAACTCAACATGAACTTTAATGTTTGATACTAACATGTTTTATATTTAACATCTTACTCAATCTAAATACATTGCTTGTTAAATGGTTAATCCAGATTTGTGTTGAACAACCCTTAGTACAACAAATACTTGGTACTTTTATAACCTAACTATATGGTAAATCGAAACATGTGCTATGAAAGAAACTTCATTTGTTGTTAACATAAGTTATCACCATGAATACCTGATAATATTTACAAGTATTGGCATTACTCGAATAAGATAATTAATGTAATCATGTTAACAATTTATAATCCGAGTGCAACCTCTTTTGTGTGTGGTTTCTAGTCAAATAATAAAAAGAGTTTATACTATATTTATTTGAAATACCATTAGTGGATCCTTTAACCTTGACAATTGTTTTATCTTTGTTTAAATCCTTACATCATTATCACATCTCAAAGCTCTCTTCAATCTTTTCTTTTATTTATAATTCTATATAGTTCACCTCCATGTGGTTCGACTCCAGTCTTATTGGGTTATTTATTATTTCAACACTCCTGCACTTGGGATAAGACATCAATCTTTTGGTCGTGTCATGTTTTTAGCACCATTTCCGGGGAGATAAATTCTTGTATAAATTATAATATTTATTTTATTTTCTCTTTTCACTTCTCATTTTATCTAACTTTTATTTCTTTTATTTTCTTTTATTTTGTTTCTTTTATTCCATTTATTCTCATCCTACACGTGCATGAGAGTTTGGTCACGTACATTAAGCGGTAAACTTTGTAGGGTATCCTCATCATTTTCAGAAAATATGGCCGAAAAAGATAACCAGTCGCTTCATAATGAGAATAATGAGAATAACCGTGTTAGAACACTTAGAGACCACATGAATCTCATAAGAACAAGTGCACCCTCATGCATAGTTTTTCCCCCTGATACATCTCATTTTAACTTTAAGCTAGACATTATTCAACTTTTACCTTCTTTTCATGGCTTGGATCTATAAAATCCATACTTGCATTTGAAAGAATTTGAGGAGGTCTGTAACACCTATAATGACTTAAACTGTAGCATGAACACCATCAGATTAAAGCTTTTTCCTTTTTCATTAAAAGATAAAGTTAAAACATGGCTACAAAATCTTAGGTCATGATTCATTCGTGCTTGGGATGAAATGCAACAACAATTTTTAAAGAAGTTTTTCCATTCTCATAGAACAAACTTTTTCAAAAGACAAATCACCACTTGCACTCAAAAACCAGGAAAAACATTTTACCAATGTCGGAATAGGTATCGAGACTTGCTTAATACTTTCCCTCATTATGGTTTTGAAACATGGAGATTGATTTCATATTTTTATGAAGGGTGAACACCTAAAGATAGACAAATGGTAGAATTGATGTGCAATGGAACTTTTGAAGATAAAGACCCTAATGAAGCAATGGAGTACCTAGACTTGCTAGCTGAAAATGCTTAAAATTGGAACACTACAGGCACATATGAGGCACCAAGTAAATATATGCTAGTCGAAACACATATTACACTTCTCATATTTTCTTTGTTAGTGTTACTCCCATCAGTTGGTAATGCACACAAGGGTAGTTCCCCTCGAACACACATATGCATTCAGAATATTATCCGAAATAACATCATTACACCAACTTCCATCATTTCACATAATATCCAACGTTGCACATTTACATCTCACATTATTAACATATTAAATTCTTAAATTTAACTAAAATACTTAGGTGAGGATCACCTACCTGCAATAGAAGCTCTACTCGTGCTCCCCTGCTGCTGTTGTTGCACCACGCCTGTGGTCCCTTCTGCAAATCACAGGTTTATCTCATAAATTTTCCTCACTTAATGATATGTTTTATAATAACCATATCAACAGCCAATAAGTCTTTCTTTTAGTCATTTCTTAATATTTGAACTGTTATTGTCTAAACCTTGAACTATTACTGTCCGGTCTCTTCTTAGATTTTTAACTATATCTAGAGTTATAGAACTCTATTTCAAGTGAGATTGGTCTCATTATAAAGCTAAGACACGAGGCTACAAGTTCTCTGCAGGAAGGAGAACCCAGTTCTGCCTCTAAAACAGTCAAAATTGCTCATCAATAAACATTGTACTGTTATTGTCCAATTGTTACTGTCTTGATATTCAACTGTTACTGTCCGACCTCTCCTCATATTGTTAACTATATCTAAAATTATAGAACTCCATTTGAAGCGATATTGGTCTCATTGGAAAGATAAGACACGAGGCTACAAGTTCTCTGAATGAAGGAGAACCCAGTTCTACTTCTAAAACAGTCAAAATTGCTTATTAACAAACCATACATACTGCCCTACAGGGTCTGTCATGACCAATCTCGGTTGAAATAGAGTTCTATAACATCCAAAACTACAATTACTATGAAGAAACATGATCCTAATTCCCTCATCATTCTACTCGAATTCTCTTCAAAAGTCAGGAGACGAATCTGTCCAGATTCATCAACCCTTCCATTTACTCATATAAGTCTAGTGGTAATAAATCTACCCTCATTTCGACATCTCCTATTTTTACTCGATAACCCTTGTAAACATACTCAATAAGTACAATTTCCCCTAGAGGTGTACTAATTACTACCCTTTTTTCACACTTAGGTTGCACTTTCAATTTATCTTCTCATTTTCTAGCTATAGAGGAATGGGTAGCATTAGGATCAATCAATGCATATACATGCTGAGATTCTAATAATAAAATACATGCAATAATATCATTTGAACTCGCATATCCTCCTAAGTCATACAAAAAACTCCCCCCTAAGCTCCCCCTCCCTGTACTCGAGGTTGGCCTTGAATGGCACTAGTACCAAACTGAGCAAGTCTACCTGGATTGTGCACGGTCACAAACTGCTGCTGACTTTGTACTGAAAAACCCTATCTCTAATTCTTCCCTATAATCCTCTATGGACACTCCCTCTTACAATGCTCAGGCTCTCCACAATGATAACATGCAGCATCTAGATAGGGGCAATCCCTCCATCTATGCTCATGTTTGTATATATAACATATGTCAGATGTAGCCGAGCAATCTTCAGGATGTCTACGCTCGTATCTCACACACAGGGGATAAGTAATCATCCTAGAACCCTCTGTGACTCCTCCTAGAAAACTAGTATGTGGGAGTGACCACCCTCCCTATGAGCTCTGCATAAGTCTACCCAATATACCCCTTGATCCAAGATTTCCTCCCTTCTTTCTGAACTAACCAAATTGTCCTCTTTTCCCTTTTTTGGAAAAGGAGGTCTTCTTGTAAATGATGCAGGCTCCTTACACTTTTCTACTCCCATAGTACCTTGTCCATCACCTTCTCGCCACCCTGCAGCTTCCACAACCTCTAAGACTGAACGGCCTTTATAAAATCCTTTACTGTCGGAAACTATAAAACAACCAATCCCATCCTCAGCTCCTGTTGGAGTCCATCTTGGAGTCTTTCAATCTGATGCTGCTTAGTAGATAAATAAACATAAGTAAATATAGAGAGGTCCTGAAACCACCTCTCATATTCCAATATTGTCATATCTCCCTATGTAAGAGCTAATAACTCATTTTATTTAATCCTCCAATGCTGACAGGAATAATATTGGTTCTCAAACTCTATCCTGAAATCTCTCCATCTAAGCGTCTTAGCAGCCCATCTCTCTTTAACAATATCCCACCATGTCTGGGCTCTGTCCGATAACAATTGAGTAGCACAATTCACTCAAAGCTCTGTTGGTATTGTTATCTAATCCATAGACCTCTCTATCTTTTATAACCATCGCCTAGCTATCTTAGCATCGTCCTCTACCATAAAATTTTAACCATATTTTATTCAATATATTTTAAGGTCCCTCATAAAATTTCAGGTCAATCTAATGGTTGGGTTGAAAATTATGTCCAGTAACGTAAAAGTGGTTAAATTATGATTTTTTGTCAAATTTCTGAATTTCTCCCAAAACTCTGAAATTTTAACCCAAGCTAAGGCATCATATTAGAAGGCTCCATGTAAATTTTTAAAATTTTCTAATAACCCGATGGAGAGTTACAAATTTATTTTGTCTTACATAAAACTAGTCAATTTATTATTTTTTGCCTAGAGGGTTTACATATTAAATAAATGTACATACATGTAATTGGGAAAAGTGAATATAAATAAGTGAGTTTAAATCCACCTTAATAATATTGAACATCAATGATGTTGATAAGGATATAATAAATAAAGATAGACGAGGAATGCCAAGCTAGCATGAATACATAGAATGTTTATAAAGAAATCAAAAGGAATATTAAAGGACATGGTAGTAATTAATTTGGTTGAAAGAGAAAAAAATGGAAAGGACATTACAAGGATATGAAAATGGTTCAAAATATGATTTGAATGAAATATCCATATTTTTATATAGGGAGAAAGTAAGAGATATTTTAGTAAGTTAAAACATGAGAAATTACAAGGAATATTTTAATGTGTAGAAATGAATGATGTTAATTATTAGAAAATGGTGTGATAAAACCAATAAAAGGAGTGTGTGATGAGTGGATGAAAACATGGATATGTGTATGTATGTTTACGTTGCATATAGGGTATGAGTGATAAGGGTGTTAAGTGATAAACTAATTTAAGGACTCTTAGAACAATTAGAAGAGAGGTAGATGCTCAATATTCAATTTATCTATTTTGTTAATTAGTTAAATTAACAACGAATTGTGTAATATATTAAAGGCGTCATGATGAATGGTATTAGCATTGATTGGTATTCGAGTAATTGGGTACTAATGATATCAATAACAATTAGTGTCTGCAGGAAAGAATATTAATGATATTATGGTGAATGATATCGACATCAGTCATTTGTTCATGTGTATGGCTGCAAAAGATAACAAGAATAATTAGAAAGAGACTCCTTCAATTTTTTTTTTGTTTATTAAAATCTAATTATTAAGGTACATGATTTTAGAATGGAAGGTGGATAATAGTCTTATAAATGAGAAGAATTTTTATATTTCATGAATAATGGTTTTTAGCAAGATTAAACAAGGAAAATATTGTAGGTGAAAAACTTAATTGATGGTTGATGAAATTGAAATGAGACTTGGTCGGAAAGTCTTGATGTAAATATGTATACCTAGTCATTTAATGTATTGAATAGTTAAATTAAAATGTGTTATTACTATAATTTAAGCTGAAGAGTTGTCAAGATATTTGGATATTAATGGTTGAATTATGAAATAAAAGATCTGCAAGTTATGGATGGAGTTGTTATATATATGTCTTTCGTTTGAATGGAGTTAAACCAATTTATGATTAAAGAAGGTATCATGAAGATGAATGGAAATGATGAAACTAGTGAAAGTGAAAGTAAAGAAAATGGCATAAATGTTGGTGTTTTATATAATTATGTTCATTATATCACAATACAATTCTTGTGGAATTATCAAAGAGGAAATTATGAAGTTAAAAAGGAATGGAATGATCGAGATGTAAAAGCATTTGCTAAAATCCTAACAAATTGATTGATAAGCTTAAGGCTATTTTGAAGAGGAACATGATACATATGGCTTAATGTAATACAAAGATAGTATGAGAATGTGTTAAGTCAAAGGAAGGTATTGTAATTGAAACTTAAAATGACATAATGAAAAATATTGTCAATAGACCATCATTAAATGATTTCTTAATGTTGGTTAAGGCTTGTGGTCAGGATTATGGACAGGGCTATATGAAATTGCTGTAATAAATTCTAAAAACAAATAAAATAGTAAATTTTCTTTTATATATAAATATGCATGTTATAAATGATGGATGAAGTGCTCGATTAAACTTTCCAGAAACAAATATAAATTGTTTCGATCTAATGATTACATCAAATACTAGTTTATGTGATTAGTAAGTAAACGGAAAATGAGTTAATGATGTCAAATGTTGAATCATTATAAATTGGTATATTGACATAATAAACGATGGCAAATGATAACAAGTATGGAGATTGAAATACGAACTAACTTAATAAGGTCATGTATGTCTTATAGGAATTATCCCCTTAAAGTTTAAGTGATGAATGATGTTCATAAATCCAAGTTTGTTATACATCTAGGAAGTTATGAGATATACAGATATTAGTAAGAATTTTATTAGTGGTCAAGATAGGCAGAAGAGTTATGTAGATAATAGAAGGAGACCTCTTGAGTTCAATAGAAGACAGTGTTTTTTAAAAGTCGCACCGTGGAAACACATGCTGCTTTTTGGCATGAAAGGAAAGCTAGTACCGAAATACATCGAACCTTTCGAAGTTGAGAAGAGAATTGGACTTGTAGCATATAAACTAGCTTTACCCCTATAATTGACCTAGATTCATGATGTATTTTATGTCTCACTACTATGAAAAGCCGAAGTAGATCTTTCTCAAGTACTACCCCGGTTTCCTTTAGAAGTTAAGGAAGACCTAACTCTGGAAGTAAAACCAATGGGGGTGTTAGATCAAAGTGAAAAAGAGTTTAGAAATAGAAATATCCTTATGATAAAAGTATTACGAAGAAGCTTCCACATCGTGGAAGAGACCTAGAAAAGAGAACAAGAGATAAGGAGGAGGTATCCCAATTTGTAAATTTAGGTACAGGTTCAAATTTTGAGGACGAAATTTTCATTAAGAAGGGGAAAATGTAACATCCTAGTAAAAAAAATAATTAAAATTAAACTAATGATTAAATGGTTTAATTACATTAGAGAAAATGTGAACAATGTAAAGATAAATAAAATAGGTGAATATAGCACTAAAGTGCTAGAAAGGAAAGCTTAGTGCAACAAAATAAAAATGTAAGACCAATAAAAAGGCCAATGTACAAATAATAAAAGATTAGTTATCAATGTACAAATGATAAAAAAGGGTGAGGATCAATGTACAAATGATAAAACATTAGTGGCTAATGTACAAAGAACAAAAAGGGTGAGGGGTAAGGGTTAATGTGCAAATAACATTAAAACGACACTATAAATACTTTTTTTCTCTCTAGGGCAGTTGACCACAAGAAAAAAAAAGAAGAGGATTAGGGTTCTTTTATTTCTTTCTTCATTCCTGATGAAATGTTCAACAAAAAGCTAACTTAGAGTGATTAAAAGAGCCAATACAAGTTGAAAATGGGGGTATTTGTGTGGTTTTGAGAGTTAGGTTATTGAAGAGATTGAAGAAGACTTGTGTTGTTCTTATAATGTTCACTTGATTTATCATCCATTTAAGGTAAGAAAATCAATTAAAAAGTTTAATTTGATTGAACATGTGATTTATAGATGATGAGCATATTAGTGTTGTGAAGAACTTTAAATTTATGAAATGGGTTGTTTGGAATGTTATTCTTATAATTAAATGATTTTTGTTGACATATTAAATGATTGGGTAATGTTTCAGTAACATTGCTGGATTAATTTGTATCCGAAAGAAGATAGCTTGAATATTGATGATTAAATGAATTTCTAAAGTTTTGACATGTACAAGAAAATGTTGTTGAAATGAAATAATTAATGTTGGATATCTGAAAATGTGATTAATAATTTAATGAATTGATTTGTATTACTTGTGTTAAAAGTAGTTTTAAGAATGATATTGAATAATAAGTTAATGGGTGAAATAGTAATTAAATTTTATATTATAATTGTATAAATACAGGGTCATCACAAGCCCCAAATAATGCAACCATATTATTCAATAGTTTCACCCACATTTAACTAGTTTTTTGTCTATGTTTTATATATAAAATGCCTTGATATTCTTTGTTTTATATTTTGAAAGCATTTTTGGATGAAAGATACAAAAATGAGTAAATTAGAGATAATTGGCAGATTTGACCTTCAGTCGATGTTTTGTGCAGAGCGTGAGCTCTGGAGGTTGAAATGAAGTGATTCCAATGACATTAAAAATCTAGCATCCATACCTTTCTGGATATCTAAGGCAAGAAAATAAAATAAGGAAGAGCATGGAAATCGTAGCCTTCAAAGTCAAATCTCACAATCTGCCAGTGTTGACCTTCAGCTATTCCAACTTGAATATCTGGAGCTACAGAAGTCCAATTGATGCAAACTCAATTTTTTTGGATTCATGACTCAAATTTCTATAAATGCTTCAAATTTCAGCGAAACCTGATGTCATATGAGGGAGATATGATTTTGCAAAGATGACATCTGAATTCTGCCAGCAAACAGGTTTCGTGAAGAAACGAGTCCAAATTACGTTCTGAAGCATCTAAACCGATATCCAAGTTTTTATTTTAGCAATTTAGCTCCTCTAAGTCAAATCTTGAAGATTTCATGCAAGGCTATTTCTTCTTTTTTAGGAAAATAGTTATTAAAGTACTTAAATATAAACAGTCTACTTAATGGAGGACTATTTTGTAAAATAGAGACCTAGGGTTTCCTAAGATATAAAAAGAATGAGAGAAGAGAAGGGGGGCAGCCAGCCAAGAAGAGAAAAACGCCCCCTTCCTCTAA
>Ga0325414_1002856_pt1 | contig 17773 bp, 11 predicted proteins | sample PopdelMetagenome_8_FD_206183 | JGI IMG/M metagenome (GOLD analysis project Ga0325414, IMG submission 206183) | Populus deltoides microbial communities from Bellville, Georgia, United States - Leaf-PdKOR-R3 | ecosystem: Host-associated > Plants > Phyllosphere > Phylloplane/Leaf | place: USA... | reverse complement strand
TTCAGTACTGAAATCGTTGATGTGAATCTTGCTTTATTTATGCATGAAGATTTTTGGGTTTTTAATAACCTGGTCTCTTTCTATCTGCTTCTATCCCTTGCAAAATGAAAGAATTTTGTTCTTCTATTATTATGTAGGGCAGCGCAAGCCTAGATGAAGATCAAGCGATTAAAGATGGAGTCATTTGAGTTTCTTTTGTTGTCAACTTTTGAGTATTGGAGAATGCTATTTTTTAGTAGATTAGGAATGTTTTTTTTTTCTAGAGATAAGGTCAAAAGTTGAGAGACCGAACAGTTTCAACCAATGCCATGGAATTGTGGAATTCATTTATTCCTCAACCATTTCAGTTGTTTTTTCACCTATGTAACGAATTTGCTAGATTCATTTTACAAAAAAAAATCTCACAAATGGCAACTGATCACCTTAAATGGTTCAACAATGATCTAAAATATTTCATTTTTGCTTAGTACTGATGTTTCCATGTCTGATTTTATTATTCAGTCACTGAAACATAGTTGCTAATTTGATACTGAATTGGAGTATAAAAACATTAGATGGAATCGAAAGCTGTTTTCCAGTTTGCTGACTTGAGCAAAACCAAGACTTTTCTTTCATTTCATATTCATGCGAATGTAGTTATAAAAGAACAACACTAATTTGTTGTATTCACTCAGATTGCAATGATGATCTATGATGAATGTCAAGGGATCGAGCAAATTTTTGTACAAGCACATTATGAGAAGGTGTTCGAATAAAGCTTGTAATAGGATTTTACATGCTTCATGCTAGCTGTTTATAAAGCTAAGAACGGAATTTTATAAAGCTAAGAATGCAATGGTAGATAATCTTGATTACTTGAGAAGTATGAAGAGACTAATCATGCTTCTTACATGCTTGTGTAATTTGAAGATCTTTTATTAGAGCTCCAATCTACACCCCAAACTTCATTTCCTGTAGCTAGATTGTTTTCATTGTAGCTTCATTTGTTCCTAATTTTTTCTTTTTATGTGATGATGTACTGTTCTTACATGTTCTTCAATTTCCTTGATCACTTCTTATTGGCTTTGTTTGGCTTGAGGAATTTCCCAAGTTTCACTATCAAACTTCATTTTGTTGGTTTTGCCAATATCGAACTAGCAATTGCTTGAAGGTAATATGGTGGCATTTCTCCTCATGCCTCTTATACTGTAGATGGATGAGTGTTCTCTGTTTGGATGCGGTGCATTGATCGTAGTTTTTCATGATTTTATTGGACTGTGTTACATTGTTCTCCTTGGTGGAATCATAAAAATCTGAAGGTTGTCCTGCGAGCACCTTTTGAAGTAGGTATCTCATGGATATAGATGCATTTCTGTATTTTTCAATTGCTAAACGCTAGTAAAATGCTTGATTTGATTTTTTGATGCACACCCTTTTAAAATTGTTGGCAATATGTGTACGGGTAAGTTCCAAATTAAAATTCATGTTTGTGTTAGGTAGAACTATACCCAAATACATGAACCAAACCATATCATTGAGGTTAATTATAGGTTTTAACCATATCATTGAGGTTAATTATAGGTTTTTTCGTGTAGATATTGTGCTGATTAACAAAAGCTAAAACAATTACTGGAACAGTGTTTTTATAGTTTTATTCTTCCCATTTAAAAATCTTTATTAGGGCCATTTAAGTTTTTTTACCGGGCTAATTAGTTATTAACAAATTAATGGGAGATAATTAAGTCTTTTCACATTTCAAAAGTATAGTTTACATTTTAAAAGTATAGTGAAACGAATAAAATGACATTTAAAGAAAAAAAAATCAAAACTAGCCTCAGTGGGCTTTTTTGTATCTTTAGAATGGTTTTTCTATAATTATTATGCCAGCTGAGGAGAGATTTAATATTTGACTAAATATAAAAGAAAAAATTTCATAGTTAAACGATCAAAATACCATTAAAAATATAAAAAAATTAAAATTGATTTCAAAGGTTTTTTTTTTTGTATTTTAACAATGATTTTTTTGTTATTACCAGGTTAGTTGAGGGAGGCAATGTGGTCATTGCAAAAATATAGAACAAAACAAATAAAAAGTAGCTAGCGCGTGTGGGAGGCATCCTGTGACCTTCGGGTGATGTATACAATACCTTTCAATAGCAAAAATCCCTCTTTTTTTGTGTCATATAGCACCATTGTGTCATCATTTTTTAGGGTGATGCGTGTTAGTGGTGGGTGAGAGGTTTGTTATTGGTAGAGCTTTTTTTTTTTTTAATCAATCCTTCCTCAAAAATGACAGCTTGATTTTCTTTGTTATTGGTATATCAACTCTTGTTTTTATTATATATAGCTTGGTTTTCTTTTTGATTTTTTTGTAAAAATTTTATTTATTTTTAATTTCATCATTTAATCTAGATTTATAATATATTATTCTATCAATTTAATTTTTTTCTTTTGATTTTAATGATGTGAAATATGAACATCTTGGTGATCACAATTAAAGGGCTATATGTACAATTTCTTGTATTCATAATTGCTATTAGTTATAGATGTTAATGGCTTTAGGCCTACAATTATCACTCTTCATAATTTAAACGCAAAATGTTCTTTTCGATTTTCAATTCCAACATATATATGATGTTAACTTATAAACAAATATTCCACATGTAAAAAAAAAGAAACAATCCCACAAACAATGTACAAAAAGGATCACAATTTAAGCAACCTTTAATTAAAACAAGAATAGAAATCTTAGTTTTTCATGTTTTCCTATTAATTATGATGCTTCTTGATAAAATCGTTAATTTCTGAAATTTGATATCAGTTAATTAAAAAAATACATAATAATACTATAAAATACCCGTCACGTATTGTAATTGTTTTTTTTCCCTATAGAATAACATGTGCACAAAGCTTTTTCTTAAATTTTGTTGTAACCCATTTTTGGGTCCCCGCACAAAAAAAAAAAATAAATATATAGTCGTAGGAAATTGGAAAAATAATAATAGCAGTAGAAGGCTGGAGCGCGCGGCAAATGGTCAGAACAATTGATTAAGAAGGTTAAGAAATACAAAGAGTGAAATTTTGATAGTATATACTTGAATGATGAGAGCCCTGTATGAAAAGGAAATTCAATTTGAGGAGAAAAGTCCGAAATTGGATGTTTATGGGCTCAATTGGATTTTATTAAAAGTTTAATTGAATTTATAGAGAGTTTGATTATAAGAAAAATTGCTTTTTAACTCAATTTGAGCTTTAATTGGAAGAAATGAAAGTTTTAGGGTCAAATTATAATTTTTGAGAGTTGATTTGGTCAAATCAAGGGCTTAATTGCATAAATATTGAAGTTTGATGGCCAATTAAGGACTTAATTGAATAAATCCAAAACAGGGACCAAACTGGAAAAGACATGAAAATATGGGGTGTGAATTGAAGTTTGTTAGGAGTGAAATTAAACAAAATTGAAAGTTTGAGGCCAATCAGGGGTGCAATTAGAGATAAACCACAAATTAAGGGACTAAACTGTAATTGGCAGAAATTTACTATTCATCATCTTCTTCAGAGGGGCTGCCCAAGGGGCTTCCTTCCCAAGGCGTTTGACGCCTCGTTTCTACCCCAAATTAAATGAAACCTGCATGAAAACGATACACTGACACCTGACTACACCCTAGTGTAAATAGTGTTTTCTGATCGAGGCTATAGCGGCGGCGAAACCGACCCAAAGTGGCCAACCTGACCAGCCATTTTCCTGCAAAAAACTGGTAGTTCATCATTGCTTCTTTGAAGAATTGGTTGGAGTGTTTTCGGGTCAAACCAAGGACTGAAATTTGTCACTAGAAGAGAAGAGGTGTTACTCTTCCACCACCTATAAATAGATGTGATTTTCATGCTTCAAAGAGGGATAAATTCGGGTCCAAAGACAACCAAAAAACCAGCCGCCCTAACCCGGTTCCTGCTAGTAGCAGAACCTGCCTCTCTCTCTCTCTCTCTCTCCACCGCGGCGTTCAGCCGCCAACATCGTCACCACCGGCTTGAAAACCTCCATCTCCATCACAAGCAACCGCCAGAACATCTCATATAGTGAGAGCGCCGCCGAGCCTCTCTCCTCTGCAACTTTTCTTCTTCCTTCACCAGCAACCGACACCGGCCACCATTCCTTCCATCGAAGCCCGTTGAGCCACCAGAAGAGCCTCCTTGTAGCAGCCAAGCTTCCACCGTAGGTCAGCCTCCTTCCCCTTCCCTTTCTTCTTCTTCTTCCTCGGTGGTCTCCACTGTTCATTTTTTAAAAAAAATTAAATTCCAAAAAAATCTTTTCTAAAAAATGGTGCTTTTCTTGTGTATTTTTCTATTATTTTGTGTAATATTGGTTTGTATTTTTATATCGTAAAGATACAAATCTGGTATTAAAATACTTGGTTTTCGTCGAAACATTGCAAAAAAAATAATAATTATAAAACCAAAAAATATAAATTTTGTTTTCATGCATACGACCAAGTCTCTCAAAGATAAAAAAAAAAAATCATCACATCGTATTTTCCTATAAAAAAATCATATTGTCTTTTTTACGTATAAAACAAAAAACATTCAAAAAAGGTTTTAGCATGCACTTTGGCTTTAATAACAAGTTTGTTAGAGCCATCAGAACTAGGCTAATATTTCAAAAATTCTAAGAAAATCTTTTAATCTTCTTTTAGTATCGGGGATTATGAATTTATACGTAAAACATATTCCTGATATTAAAAATATAGTTTTCATATAGACGTTAGAACGGTTAAGTTTTTACTCGATAAGATAAGGACCTCCTTATGAGGAGGACTTTTCTTGAACCATAGACGAACCAACAACTAGAAATACAATAGCACCTTAGCTTTTTATCAGACAATCAAACAATGTAGCTTACCTTAGGTAAGATGTATTTAGGGTGCTAATACCTTTTCTTTACGCAACCAGTCCCCGTACCCGATCTCTGAGACCAGTTAGGGTTCTCAGTGACCAAAATACTAGGTGGAGACTCCCATTCCATTTTACACTAATAAAAGACAAGAATTTCTTGTCTCCCCATATTTGCATGATAGATAGATACATTTTAGATTTGAAGTGGAATATTCGTCGTAACGCCGCACCCGTGTAACAAATTTAATATATAATTTGTTCAAAATCCGTGAGTGAAAGCGAATTAAAATTATGGTTAACAAAAATCCAAATTGTATGTTGTAAATTCCACCCCCAATTTACTACTTTTTTTTTTTAATCTGTTTGATTGATTCATAATCTCCTCTACCAGAGGTTCCACGAGAACATCCAATTGAAATCTCTGCAACAATTAGCATTAACTTTTCTCGACAACTTCACCTCCATCAGCTAATGTATTGTAGAATTTTCCTTCGATTAATGCTACTCTTCCTTTAACCATATTAAGACAACAAGCAAAGTCATGCAAGTTTATTTTATTTCAGGGTTAGGCGTGTACGTACGTATACCATTTTTGACAGCTTGAAAGCTTAATTTATGCTTGTTTTCTACGATCACACAACATCCTCTCATCATGTTAAACTTTTCCCATAACGTTAAGAACTTATAATTAATCTTGATATGCTTTTTTTGCCTATTATATATAATTAGCCCATATATCTCACCAAAAACATATAATGTATGTATTTGATAATTTGGTCGTTTTTCAATATATACTAGTATGGGAAAAAAGTATATTATATATCATACCTTGATTACCATAAATATTGAAGTCTTGGCAAAGTAGTATTTGAGTTATCCTCCAGCTACTTATTGAATGAAAAGAAAGAGTACGAAGAACAAAAAGCTTATCGCCAACATCACACATAATAATGGAAAAAATGCATAAAATCTGAGAAATGATAAAAGTTACAAAAGGAAGAAAATTAGAGAACGAGATAGTGTGATTGTTCTACTGAAGAGCACTGCTCATTCAAGGATATATTTATTCTCTTGTTATATTGTTTTACAAGATGAACGCAGCCATATATATATACACCTCAGGGCTGCTATCCCACGAGAAATGAATGAGCTATTGCCCACGTTGCACCAGCTATACGTAAGGTTAGAAAGGACTAACAGAAAAGTAAAGAAGAAAATAACAGAAAGGAAAAGAATAACAGACTAACAGCTGAAACTAAAAGAAAACGATCATCCTTTTTCTTCTAGTAACTTCTTATCATTGTCATTCTTCAACAGCCCCCCACAAGATGGAGCATAGTAGTTTACAATGCCCATCTTGGATATATGAGAAGAGAGCAATGTTGCAGGAAGAGCTTTTGTAAATACGTCAGCCAATTGAAACTTTGTGGAAATATGTGTAGTCTTCAGAATTCCTTCTTGAATCTTGTCACGGATAAGGTGACAATCTATCTCGATATGTTTGGTCCTTTCGTGGAATACTGGGTTCAAAGCAATGTGTAATGCAGCTTTGTTATCGAATGCAATGCAGCAGCATGAGGGTGAGAAACTTGTAGGTCTGTGAGGAGATAACGTAGCCAGGTAATTTCTGAATCAGTGGTGGCCATGGCACGGTATTCAGCCTCTGTTGAAGATCGAGATACAACTGATTGCTTCTTGGATTTTCAAGAGATCAAAGATGAACCAAGAAATATGCAAAAACCAGAAACAGAACGTTTGGTGTCAGGACATGATGCCCAATCGGAATCACAATATGCGATGAGATCCAAAGTGTTGATAGAAGGGAAGAAAAGACCCTGCCCTGGAGCTCCTTTAAGATATTCCAGGACTTTGAATGCAGCTGTTAAGTGAAGATTAGTGGGACAGTCTATGAATTGACTTAAAATCTGCACACTATAAGATATATCTGGCCTGGTAATCGTTAAGTATAGAAGTTTTCCAACTAACTTCCTGTAGTAGGTATGGTCAGATAGGATGTCACCCTTGTCTTTGCTAAGTCGCAGATTATGATCCATGGGGAGTTTGGAAGGTCGAGACCCCAAAGTACCCGAGCTGGCTAAGATGTCCAGAGCATATTTCCTCTGACATATTTGTATTCCTTGTGCTGTTCTGGCTATTTCAAGCCCAAGGAAATAGCGCAATGTTCCCAGGTCTTTGATCTTAAATTTGTTATTAAGGAAGACCTTGATTTCTTCAACAACAGTAGGGGAGTCACTTGCCACTATGATGTCATCGATATATACCAGCAGTGCTGTGAAAGAGTAAGTATCCCGCTTGATGAATAAACTGTAATTAGACTTGGATTGAAAGAAGCTAAAATCAAGCAGGGCAGCAGAGAATTTTGAGTACCATTGTCGTGATACTTGTTTTAAACCATAGAGACTTTTAAGCAGTTTGCAAACTTGGTGAGGTGATCCTTAGGTGTATCCAGGAGGACGCCTCATGTATATTTCTTCCTGCAAATCTTCATGTAAAAATGCATTATTGACATCAAATTGATACAAACCCCAGACTTGAACAGCAGCAATAGCCAAGAGGCAGCGCACGGTGACTAGCTTGGCAACAGGGGAAAATGTTTCGTGGTAGTTAATACCCTCTTGCTGTGTGTATCCTTTGGCAACTAATCTTGCTTTGAATCTTTCAATGCTACCATCTGCATGGTATTTAATCTTATAGACATATTTGTAGTCAATAGGTCTTTTGCCAGGAGGTAAATCAGTCAATATCCATGTCTGGTTAGACTCCAATGCCTCTAACTCATTTTGCATGGTTGTATGCCAGTGAGGTTCGAGGACAGCTTGAGCATATGTTTGTGGCTCAGTATGAGAAGATATCGATGCAGCGAATACTTGAAAAGGTAAAGAGAATTGTGTGTATGAAAGAAAGTTACTCAAGGGAAATTGTTTACCTGGAAGAACCTCAACTGTCGTGGCCTGAATTGGATTGGGAGAATTGAGAGAGACCAGCTGACAGTGAAAATCCTACAAATACTTGGGTGCCTGTGTCATTCTACTAGATTTGCGAATAGGAATGTGAGGAGGAGATGAAGATGTGGAAATGGGAGAATGTGAGTGATCTCAGAATGAAGGGCCTGATGGTGAATGGTGCGATGGAATACTTGTATCACACGTTTCAGGCAAGCTAGCTGTAGTTGGAGACAGGTCAACAGATTTGGAGGGTGAACAAGAAATGTGAGTTATTGGATCAAATGAGGTGTGAATAGTGCTCAGAGGGTCTAAGGTAGAGGAGTTGCAGGTGTGTGGAAAGGAAAAACATACTCATGGAAGGTGACGTTTCTGGATAGAAAAGTGTCATTGGTTTCTAAGTCTAATAACTTGTAACCTTTCACCCCAAAAGGATAACCAAGGAAAATACATCTTCTTGCTCTAGAATCAAATTTTCTTCTTCCCTGACTTAAAGTGGTGGCAAAACATAGGCACTCAAAGACTCTTAAGTGATCATAGGTAGGATCATGTTTCAATATAGCTGCATAAGGTGTTGTATTTTGCAGTAGGGGCGTAGGGATGCAGTTTATAAGATAAGTTGCAGTAAGAACACAATCATTCCAAAAATCTAAGGGCAGATTAGCTTGGAATCTAAGGGTTCTAGCAACATTCAAGATGTGTTGGTGTTTTCTCTCCATTATCCCATTTTGCTGTGGGGTCTCTACACAAGTCTTTTGGTGGATGATACCATTTTTGCGATAAAAATCTGTCAGCTGAAACTCTATTCCATTATCACTTCTTAGGTACTTAATCCATCCTAGTTCCAAATTGGGTGTTAATAAAGTTATAAAATGACTCTATGGATCTTTGTGTGTCTGACTTATTTTTGAGCAAATAAACCCAAGTGCCACTAGACATATTATCAACAATTGTTAAGAAATATCTACTCCCATCATAGGCAGTCACAGAACATGGTCCCCATAAGTCACAGTGTATAAGTTCAAAGTTGAAAGAAGTTTTGTGTAAGCTGTGATTAAAAGGAAGTTTGTGTTGTCTGGCCATGGGGCAAACAGAACAAGGAGTTTTAGTAGAACATAAGTCTTTGATTACAATAGAATCTCTAATCAATTACAATCTAGAGTTGGAAATATAGCCTAAACGGTAATGCCACAAATGAAAAACAGGACTAGTATGTGTGGTACAGGCAGAATGCAGATGGTGGGTATCAAAATACTTGGATAATTTACACATCAAGGCAGTAGGAGATACTTGAATGTGCTGGAATTGGTATAAACCATTCTTCATTTCACCCAATCCAATCGTTGTCCATGACATAAGGTCCTGCAGAAAACAAACATTGGACAAGAAAATAAAACAGCAGCAGATGCTTTTAGTTAATGTTGGCTCAGAAAGAAGATTGAAAGTAAAAGAAGGGACGCACAAAACATTCTCAAGAGTGATCAAATTTGAAAGTTTAACAGTGCCTATGTGTGTGACTGAGATTTCTTGTCCATTGGGAAGTTTGACATTGTAGGACACGGTGGCTGTAATTTGTGTAAAAAATACAGTGCTACAGATCATATGATATGTAGCTCCTGTATCGATAATCCAAGGAACGTTAGTAATATCAAAAACTTTATGTGCAGAAGTGGAGAGACAAGTTGCGATACTAGACATAGATGGAAGACTTGTGGAATTGGCCATATGAACGGTTGAATGTGGAGCCATAGAGGAATGAATCTCTGTTGAGTTGCGCTTCTCATGGAGTAATTGTAAGATTTTCTGATATTGATTTGAAATCAAATCCATCTTGTCAACATGGTGCTTTGGAAAATCCTCTGCTATGATCATGTTGGTTTGTCTAGTATGAATATTCGGTTTCTTCCCTTTGTTGTACAGCTTGTGTCCTGGAGGGTATCCCACTAGCTTGTAACACTTTTCAGCCAAGTGACCACTCATATTACAATGGCTGCAAACATGAGGTTTTGCATTTCCAGCTTTGAAACAATCTTCTAAAGAATGTCATTGGATCTTGCAATAGGGGCAATAGGGTCTGTTAAAGGTCTTGAAGTTTGTGGATGTGTTTCTAGTGAAAAAAGCCATTGAATCAAGGGTAGATGTGCAAAGTAACACCTGATGTTGTTTTTCCTGTTGTTGAATGAGACAGAAAACCTTGCTGACTTGTGGTATTGGATCCATCAGCATGATTTGATCCCGTATGTTGGAGTATGTTTCATTCAATCCTATGAGGAATTGAATTACATAGTCTTGTTAGTACTGATCAGTCAGGACCCTCATCTGTCCACAAGAACATTCGGGCATGGGACAGTGCAATGCTAACTCATCCTAAATTGATTTTAGCTTTTCATAATAGATGTTGACTAAATCATTTCCTCGTGTTAAGTTTGCTAGAGCTCCTTTTAATTGAAAAATCCGTGGTCCGTTTTGTTGAGTAAGTCTCTCACAGAGTTCCCTCCAGATTTCATATGCATTATCTACAAGGATGAAGGAGGATTTCATTGAGGGACTTACAGAGTTATGAATCTAGGAGACAATCATATCATTGCATCTTTCCCAAGCATCAAGAAGAGGATCGTTGGGATCTATTGGTTTTGTTATGCTGCCATCAACAAAACCCAGCTTGTTCTTAGCTCTAAGGGCCCTTTTCATGGCTCTTGCCCAAGTAACATAGTTTTCTGTGGTTAGTAGATCGGTCACCAGACCGAGAACCAATGTATCACGTTGTCAAGTCGATATGGGTTATTTTGATCTGATAGGTTGTGGAAGCGTGATGTTGAATGCATAGTTGAGGTTGGTGTTTGTTGGTTTTCTGTTTCCATAGTTATCTAGAGAACCAGAAGCTCTGATACCATGTGAGAAATGATAAAAGTTGCAGAAGGAAGAAAATTAGAGAACGAGATAGTGTGATTGTTCTACTGAAGAGCACTGCTCATTCAAGGATATATTTATTCTCTTGTTATGTTATTTTACAAGATGAACGCAGCCATATATATATACACCTCAGGGCTGCTATCCCACGAGAAATAAATGACCTACTGCCCACGTTGCACCAGCTGTACGTAAGGTTAGAAAGGACTAACAAAAAAGTAAAAGAAAAAAATAACAGAAAGGAAAAGAATAACAGACTAACAGCTAAAACTAAAAGAAAATGATCATCCTTTTTCTTCCAATAACTTCTTATCATTGTCATTCTTCAACATAAAATACTTTAGTTTTAAGTAATTAAGGCACACATATTATTAATTTAAATCGACACAAACAAGATACATAGAGGGGTGGCTACCTTTATTACATAAATACCCACATGATTATGAAGGCGTTGCCCTTTCATGGCCAAGCACCTTGCCATCTCTGTGAATATGGTAGGTAGCTAGACAAGACGCAGTACATCTTAATTATGAGCTGATGGGAACATGCATGTACGTATGCACCTCTCGGAATTTTATTTCTCAATACAGATACTAGTTCGTAACACTACATATGAGATAGAAGGGCCATGCATGCATGTTCTATTATGCTGGCTAATTTTTCGCAAAGTGATTATCAACAGCCTGGCTGACAGATTCCAAAAGTTTGATGTAATCATCAGGAGGTGGGCAGTGATTACAGGAGACAGTCCATTTTACACTTCCGTCAGCTGTAAACTCCAATTTGAGCTTGTGGTCGCTGCCCAGTTCGTGTTCTATCCATGTACGGAAGGTAGTGGTTCTCACGGGGGGCTCTATCATTGTCACTTCACCCTCGATTTTCCTGATTTCTCCTGATGATGATTAGAAAACATTAATGGTGCACGGGGCTTAATTTAAGATATATAAATCTGAAGGGAATTCATCCTAGCTAGAGATCGAATCATCACATGTAAGGATCGGAACTATAATTTGGACTGGCCTGGATAGTTTTTCAGAAATATATATATATATATATATATATATATATATATATATATATATATATATCACGTCTAAGTAAAATCACAAATTAACAATAATAATAAGTAATTAGAATTTATATCAGTAAAATGTGATTAATTAAAAATACTGTTTGGAAATTAATTCATGCAAAGGGAATAAAGTCACCAAACCAACAATAAAAACAAAGTGCCTATCAATTATTATTGCATTTGCATCCTTGGTTACACGTACCATTGGGAAACTGGAGTTGAATCGTCGCGCGGTAGCCTGGAGCAATTTGAATGTCGATCCCAATCCCAATCTGACGGCAGATATCGTGTATGAGGTATGGCGGATTAAAGACACTGTAAAACTGTTCTGGAGTAGCGTGTTCAAGAGGTATCGTTATGGTCTGGCTTTGACTTTGAGCCATATCTTGGATCTTTTGTAGACTGGTTGCTAAGAAACTCTTGGAAATTAATTAGCTGACTGATCCGACGAAGAAATGGGGAGACCGCCTTGGCCTTAAATAGAATTCCTGGAGAGTCACTTGCCCTCTAATGTAGGACCTACGTCCCAGATGCTAGCTTGCATTGAAAGAGCTAGGTCACAATTTTATGAATCTTTTTTCAAAATATATACCACTTTAATTATTTTTTTTTTAAAGTAGCGTGTAAGAAAAGGGTTTTTATAGAAAACAATGCTATAAATGGTTGAGAACAGCACACACAGCCAAGGTTGTTAAAATTGTGTTTTGACTCGTAAAATCATACGATTTTACGAGTCAAAACATGCATTTCGGGTTGAATTGCTTGAAAAAATCCAAAATGGGTGAAATCGGGTGAAATCGCAAAAATCAGATGAAATCGCGTAAAATCGCGATTTCAGGACCGATTTTGCAAATGTGCCAAAATGATGTGCTGAAACAAAATTCCCCCCTGGTCCAGCTGTCAGGCGCCTATTGGCTGTGGAAATGCACAGTCAAGCGACTGTCTTCACTCTTCAGTCTTCACAAATCACAACTCACAAAATACTCTTTCTTTTATCCAACCGAACAAATCCCTAATCGGCTAATCCCTAATCCCTTTATCTAATTAACCAACTAGGCGCCGGTGACGATGACGATCTCCATTCTCCACAAAAGTGGTCACGGTCCAGTCTTCACTCCTTCTCTTTCCTCAGTGCTCACGGTCGCGACTTCCTTTTCTGTTTATCGCGATTTTAACAGCGACAACGATCTCTTCAACAGCTCACGGCTTCGGACTTCCTCTTCAATCTTCATTAACAGTGGCATGCCGGCAACGATCTCCTTTCTTTCCCATTTTCAACAGCAGTAGGCGACATCAGGCTCTTCACCGTAAGTTCATTTTGCCTTCATCATCATCACTGCAGTAGTTGATTTTTGCCCCTGTAATAGATTTTTATTTTGCCCTATTAACTGTTAGTCTGTTACCCTGTAATTATTAATTACAATTTTGATTTTGCCCGGTCCTGTAATTTGTGTATGTATAATGTTGAATTGAATTGAATGGAATTGATCGGGTGAAAATTGGATGGACTGAATAGATCGGGTGAGAAAATTGTTGAATTGAATGCCACACTGCCACAGTATATATCTTGACTAAATTAATAGTATTAATCAGGTGAAAATTGGATTGGACTGTAAACTATTGAATTGGACTAAATTGAATGCCATTTCAGTATTATAGGACTGAATTAATTGGACTGAATTGAATTAAATTAATGGGGTGAAAATTGGATTGAAAAGTGTTGAATTGTACCGAGTTTAATGTCATTTCAGTATTATAGGACTGAATTAATTGGACTGAATTAATGGGGTGAAAATTGGATTGAAAATTGTTGAATTGGACTGAATTGAATGTCATTTCAATATTATAGGACTGAATTAATTGGACTGAATTAATGGGGTGAAAATTGGACTGAAAATTGTTGAATTTAACTGAATTGAATGTCATTTCAGTATTATAGGACTGAATTAATTTTGTGAATTTTTATGTATAACAAAAGGTTAATTACAATCATAAAATATTTGGATTGATTACAGGGCTGATTTGAGTTGATTTTGTGAATTGTTTTTTGAAGCATGAATTTTTTTAATGTATTTTAAAATTCCTTATGATTTTACGATCTGTTTTTACGATCCGAGTTTGTTTTGTACTTTCCGTGTCGTGTAAAAATCGCGATTTTAATAACCTTGCACACGACCACATAAGTTATATTTGAAATATATATTTTTTATTTTTTTAATTTGATTTAAAATTTAAAATAATACTTATCCTCTACCCATTAAAACAATTGATTTTTATTGACGTTATTTTATTTTCAATAGCAATCCATTTAGATTTCGATACATGCTATTTTCAACTTTTACTTTCTAGCAACATGACACTGTATACGGAGTAGATGTACATTATGTTAAAGAAAATTAATATATCCAGAAACTAATGTCTTATTGCAAATTATGAGAAGAAGTTTTCAAAAAAAAAAAAGGGTATAAATGAGAATAAAGAGCGTAACAAAGGATTAACAAAAGGTATTCAATTGATCAAATCTTGAATACATATAAATAGATAAAAAAAAAAAAAAAGAGCACAGATACTCAAGTTTTAAAAATAAATCAGTCAATACAAGCACCAATTTCCAAACTAACTTGGGAGATGTCTAATAAGATGGGCCACTTTTTAATGCCAAAGATATTTAACTGAACAAAATTTATGAATATAGAATTTTTAATAAAAAAAATAAATACATATTTCAATAATCAAAAAAACTTATCTGGTAACCTGTTTATTTCTGTGTTTCAAAAATACTTTTGAAAAAATTTGATTTTTTTTTATTTTCTTTTTTGCTTCAAAATTATTTTTTATATATTTTTAATGTTTAATACAATTTTATTTGGCTATTTATTTGGTTAATTAGTTTTTTTACTATTAATAAATATTTTTTTAAAATATTTTAAATAAATACCGACGGCCTTACAGACGGAAACAGGCCGTCGGTGATTACTGTTGAAAATACAGACGGACTTATTCTGTCAGTAAATTTCTCGCGGTAATATTTTTTTTGGCGCGCTTCGCCGTCTGTAAGACCGTCAGTGTTCTGTTGGTGTTTGGTTTTTTTTTTTAATTTCCGACAGAGTTAGCGACGGAATGAGGAATTACCGACTATTGATATTCTAATGGATGTAATCCGTCGGGGATGTCGTCGGTAAGAATTTTACGAATGAATTACGTGCATTACACCGACGGAATTAATCCGTTGGTAAAACTGTTTAATGGTGTAGTGAAAGATAATTGCAATATTTTGTATATGATGTGGAATTTGGAGATGTTCAAGTATTTTGATGACCACAATTTTAGGTACAACCGTACGTTTGTGTTAACAATTGCTATTGTAGATGATAATATCTTTGGCCTATAATGTCTTGTGTTCACAATAATAATTACAAAATTCTCTTTTCATTTTTCAATTCCAATATATGATGTTAACTTATACGGTGTTAAATTTCACTTTTTCCTATTATGTTTGCTTATTGATGAAATTCCCAATTTCTGAAATTTCATATCAATTATTTTATACCAAAGAAAATATAAATAAATACATAGTAATATCATGACAACATTCACTTGCCTCACATATTTGTATTTTTTTTTTTTTGAAATCTACACTGGAAAGCAAATTAAAATTGTGGTGAACAGATATCCTAATTATAATTTATAAATTGCCATTGTAGATGATAATATCTTTGGCCTATAATTTCCTGTGTTCACAATGATAACTACAAAATGGGCCACTTCACAATAATAATTTCTTGATGTTAACTTATGAAAAAGCATTCCCACAAAATAAAATAAAAAATCTTCCAATACAAGCATTGATTCTTTTTTAGATTAATGTGAGTGTTCAGGTCAATTTACGTGCACCTCGATTAATACCACGGGTTCTGAAATTAACGATCATGTAATTCAATGACCCTGAAATTTGTGGGACTCAAACTGGTGAACTCTAGAGAGCAAACTCGGGATCTAACCAATTGAGTTACAACCCTTAAAATTACAAGCACCATTTTAAAACTACCTTAGAAGATATTTAATAAGATGGGCCACTTCTTAATGCCAATTGTCCATTTATCAACTACATCATCGATTTTCAAACATAAATTGACAAAGATATTCAATTAATCAAAACTTACGAATACAAACTTTTTATTAAATAAATAAGTACATATTTAAATAACAATAAAAAAAACTTATTCAGTTTTAAGTTGAATAGCTCTCTGATGACGACAAGTTCATAGAAACGCAAGAATATTTTTAAAAATATAGTTAGTTAGATGAATAAACTCATAACTCGTGAATGTGGACTAATTTATGTGAAAGGTACAATAACCAGTAAAGACTAGCGATGAGAATGCAATTCACAGAGAATTAATATGTGTTTGCCTATTCATCTTCAAATTCTTGCATCTATGTGTTGGGTAATGTAGAGTGTTTGGCTCTGCGTTAACTTCTGTGTTTTTTATCAAACTCAATAACATAATGTTTGGTTATCTTCAGCAGCTGTGTTTAGGCCATGGGACCCACAAAAATATGATGTTTCACTACAGGTTTTGCGCAAGCAATTTTTTCATGCTTTTTCCTGCGTTTTTGTTAAGTGAAGAGTTGCACTCTCCACTGTTCACATGAACAGTGGAGTGTTTCCGGTCGGACCGGGTCCGGTCCAAAGCTAAATGCATTGAACCGGGTCCGACCCAGTAAAAAAAATATTTTTATTTTTTTAATTGTGTTTTATTTGAAAAATTAGAAGGATATCACTTGATGATGTAGCATTTGCAGAATTTAATCGCAATCCCAATTTTGTTCTTGCCGGGTTTGATCCAGTTAAAAAAATTCAATTTTTATTTTTATTTTTAATTGTGTTTTATTCAAAAAAATTAGAAGGAGATCGCTTGATGACGTATCATTTACAGAATTTGATCGTAATCCTAATTTTATTCTTGATGATATTTTACCTGATGTTGTTGCGCGCTTAAGAAACCATGGAAAATGTAGTCCTTATTCACGTGAACATTAGTTAAATTTACAATATTTATTTCATGATGTAATAACATTAGTTAAATCTACAATATTTAAATTAAAAACCATCAATATATATATATATATATATATATATATAACCTCAATTTAAAAAATATTTTTTTAACCAAACATATTAAACTACTTTTTGTTCAACCTCAATTTCAACTACAGTTTTAAACAAACATATATTTTTTCAAACCAAACATATATTTTTTCAAACCAACCTCAACTAAAAATAATTTTTATAAAATAATTTTTTTAAAATAATAACCACAACAGTTACCACAATACCAAAGACACTAGAGTTTGTTTTGGTTTATCACTTGAGTCCTTCATCTTGTCTCTGGCCTCGAACATTTTACAATTTACGAAACTAGTGAAGTCAGTCAACTAGAAAATGGTAACATTAATGACGTGGAATCTGGATACGTTCTCGTATCTTTCGGACCACATATTTATGACTATACCTACATTTTTTTGTCTTCACAATTGCTATTGATTGATGATAATAATTTTATACCTACAATTTGTTGTGTTCAAACCTAGGCGATCTGAAATGATGAGGGAGGCTTGTTTCGTATTTCTGGAGAATCATCACGTAATTACGAGAGCATCAGATCAGTGTTTGTTTTGCTATCCACAGTAAAAACATTTTACTAGATTGTAAAGGCTACAATGCTATTAAAAATAATTTTAAAGATAAAATAATTTTTTTTTCATGTGATGCGTTTATTATTATTAGATTTAATAGGAGTAGATTAGTCTTTTAACTTTTTATTTGTAAGATTGTAAAGGCTACAATGCTATTAAAAATAATTTTAAAGATAAAATAATTTTTTTTTCATGTGATGCGTTTATTATTATTAGATTTAATAGGAGTAGATTAGTCTTTTAACTTTTTATTTGTAAG
>Ga0325414_1002855_pt1 | contig 17781 bp, 9 predicted proteins | sample PopdelMetagenome_8_FD_206183 | JGI IMG/M metagenome (GOLD analysis project Ga0325414, IMG submission 206183) | Populus deltoides microbial communities from Bellville, Georgia, United States - Leaf-PdKOR-R3 | ecosystem: Host-associated > Plants > Phyllosphere > Phylloplane/Leaf | place: USA... | reverse complement strand
TGTATTGTATGATAGTTTTAGTGTTACTATCTTTAATTTTTTTTCAAATTAAAAATAAATCATTCATATTTAAATAGAGAATTAATGAAAATTTTACCATTTATAAACAGTATTTAAATCCCAGAAGCTTGAATATTTTTTTTCTTAATCGAGTCCTTGGTATATTGATTTTCTCAACTGAATTCCCTCTCTGAAGGCATCATATTTTTTTAAAAAAAATGTTAAATTCTCTTCAAAATCACATATTTTATCAAAGAAAACATTATATTGTTTTCTAAATATAGCATTATCATTCATAATTTTTTTTTTCATTTCAAACAATAGTGCAATATTAGATACTCTTTTACTTTTCTCTCTAAAAAAAAAAAAACCCTTAAATGCTCCAAAAGTCCTTGCCATTAAAAAGAAATAATGAATAAAATATTCCTCCATTTAATATGATTAAATGAAAAAAAAGTTCATTGTACTGTTGCTGATAAGATGTGTTTGGAAGAATAGCTAATAATATTATTTTTTAAATTGTGTTTTATTTAGAAATGTATTAAAATAATTTTTTTTTATTTTTTAAAAATTATTTTTAATATCATCATTTTAAATAATTAAAAAACATAAAAAAATTCAAAAATTTACAAAGGTACAGTTTAATTGCAGCACCAAATACTTTTTTAATGGCTTGGGCTGGGAGATGAGTTTATCAATAAAAAAAAAAAATACAATAATGAAGTTAATGTAAGTTAAAGAAAATGAGAGAGAGAGAGATATTTTTGACAGAGAAACAACTTGCCAGCAGGAATGCTTAACTTCTTATGATAATAGTCCTATGTTTTTATTCACTAAAATAAATGCCACTTGTTCTGTAAATCAGGTTATGAGTTGATAGGTTTTAGATTGGGTAGACCGGCATGAGTTGACTCAAGACAATTCGAAACTATGTTGATTGAAGGTTTTTTTTTAAATTTAATGTCATCGTTTTGAAATTTCTTAAAATAAAAACTATATCGAGTTTCATGTAGATTTTAAGTGTATCAAACAGATTGGCTATTAATGGTAGCTCCTCCATGCACCACTGACGATAAAGCAGATGACAACAAGCTAGATACGGTCTGGAACTCTGGATAGACCCACGTACGTTTGAAACTGCGGTATGGATGAAAAGCAACCAGAATTAATGGTGCTTTTGATTTTAAACCGCTGTTTAGAACGCGATATTTACCACCCGTAAAACCCTCAATTAAGATTCAAGGAGGGTAGGTTTAGCTGACAAGTTAACCCAGGAGGCGTAGACCGTTAGGTCTGTCTAAACTTTCTACCTGCATCTCAAACAAAAACTCCCGGGAAAGTACATCTAACAGATTCTTCGTTAATCTTTTTAAAGACTCGGAGATAGAGAGGTGGGGAGGAAGAAGTCGAGAGATTAACTCTTCATTTATGGGGTGTGATTATGATTCTCCATCATCTTCACCGCCAACACCACCATCACCTCTTCCCATAAGCATTGGAGCTGGGAATCACAAGTACAATTTCTCCTGCTCCCCCTCTCCTTCACCGCCCTTTTCCCCTCCTCTTTCTAGCCACTCATCTTCTGAAAACCTCCATCCCTTGCTTCAAAAGCTGGCTAGTCCTAAACGGGTGCCTTCAGCATTTTCGTTGGATCGGCCGGATCCTGATGCGCTGGATTCTAAGAGTTCTTGCCTTGAAGACTTGTGAGCATATTTCTTGGTTCATCTAGTCTGACAATCTTCCAATCTACTAGATAAATAAATATATTTTACTTAATTCAAGCATATACAACTACCTTTAACTTCATTTCTGCTGCTAATCTTTTTTTTTTTTTTCTTGCTTCATCCTTTCGTAGTGCTATCTTGTACGACATTCAAAGAAATGAATCTCTCTGTTTCCTCATTCATTTTGGGATAACCTAAACTTGCACCGTACTTTATAGAAACAATAACAAAAAGAAAAGGAAATTCATGTCGAATCGACGCACACCCCCATTAGATTTGGTCGAGCTTGCCTGGACCTTTTTGAGTTTTGACTGGTAGGTTTTTTCCCCTTTCCTTTCGGTTTAAATACATGGACCAACCAGTCAAAAGCAGGAAAATGTGAACCAAAGACAGTGGAATCTGCCCATTCTTGACTGTCAGGAAAATTGCAACGGTAATTCAACCATAGGCAACATATACCAATATAATATATACTATTTTTGCCTCCCAATGAAGTCCAATTAGCATCTCATGATTTAGATTAATCCAGCTCACCAAGAGTAGAAGAAATTCAGGATACTGGAGGATGCAACATGATATTTTTCCCATCATGGGAAAGGAGGAAAAGAGGGATCTCTGACTGTATTTTAGTTCAAGAAAGCCGGGGGGGTGTTGTTTGCAACTAATTTACTCTCTATTCAATGCAGGCTAGAATGGTTTGTGCAGAGATGCTGTGGCTTCTGTTCCAAGCTTGTTTAAGCCCATCATCACATTCCTACAACCTCCTCTCCACCGTTGTCCCGAAGAACCAGATGCAATTATTTCTACTAACTGCATTCAAATCCCTGAAGCACCATTTTACTGAGCAAGACAGGAGCATAGATACAGTTATAACAAAAATTCTCATAGAAACCAGCCCCGAGCCACAGTTTTTTTCTTCTATCTTTTCTTCTTTCTTTTCTTCTCTCTTCTCAACTTACATATTACAACGAACAAGAGACGGGCTATATGGTGTCAACCTTAACTCTCTCATTTTCAGTCTTGTGCAATGTCAGCACATAGCTTGACGGTTGTGACTTTCATTCAAACATGTAATATTAACACGACTCTCGAATCCCTTGGAAGAGAGTTGACCATCATGGCAAGATGGTTAAATTTAGAGTGCCGGACAGAGTGCTGTAAATATAACAGCGGACTGGTTTGGTTGTGCAATGAAATACAATCACCATTGATGTGAAACATTGACGTGAAACATTGACGGACATTGCCTAGATAGACAGCGTAATACAGCTTTCTAATAGCAGCTTTCAACTGGTAAATGAACTCTTTAAGATACGTGCTCTATCAACTAATGAAACAATAAGACACACTGAATACACACCATAATTACCAATGGATACACATGCTTTCAACATAGCAAATTTTGATAACCATTGCCTCATTGGCATGTATGCACGATATTTCATCAGGAAAAAGAAATGATGAATATTACAGTGCTATTTCATGGCTACTGCTGATTTTGCTGTCTCTGTTGAGCAAAATTGGGATGGTTCTGTGATGCATTCTGAAGCGCTGCCATGCTTGACTGTAAATTCTGAGCATTTGGTTGCATATTACCAAACGCACCTTGAGAGCCAAGCTGCTGCTGCTGCTGCTGCATGGGCATCATACCACCAGGATTGGACACTCCCATACTATACACTGCAAGCAAAGGCCGCAAACTGAACTTTAGCCTCATGTATTAAGATTCTAATAAACATAAGACAAGCACAATTGCTTCTTTTTTTTTCGTGCGCGCGTGCCAAAATGAACACAATGCAGCCACTGCCCTGCATGGGACTGATAAGGAAAGCAGGAGAGAACTCCCCATTCCAACAAGGGAGAAAAAACAAAATGATAAAAGGGATGAATTACAGAAGAAAGAAAGAAAAAGAGCAGAAAATAACTGCAAGTTCATTAACCAAGCATGACTGTAAGGTGAAAAAAAATACAGAACAGGTTCATACTCTGATCATTAAGAACCGTGGAAGCAAGACTCCTCTGGGAATTGTTACCGGCTAATCCAAACTGTGTAGTGAATTCAACAAGAAGAAATAAATTGTAACATCATCTAACTTTCTATTATTCAGTACAGAAATGAATGACCCATTTGACCCATCATTTAAAAGCAAATCATAAATATCAAACTACATGCACATGCAGTTAACATGAAGATGCTGCTGGAACATCTGTCTGGCACCAAATCAAGCCCTCCGTTTATGACTTGAGGTCACCATGTTATTAGTTGCATCATACCTGATGAGAGATTTTGGGTAAACTCTGGTGGACTAGGAACCCAATATGCACTAATGAAATTTAGAAGTCAATCTTCCCTCCTTTCACCTTTAAGCAAAAGGAAACAGAAAATATAAATTCGCAAAGCACACAGAAAGCTTACCTGCATTCGTGGCACAAGTGGCTGTGATGACATCGTGGAAGACATGTTTGGAATCTGAGGCAAACAAAACATCACAAGTTTAAGATGGATCTAAAGGGGAAGTGATCTTAAAAAGATAAATAACTCAACTAATAAGAGAGAAAAGAAACACGATACAAAAATCTGGCACATACAAACAAAACATTCATTATGCATTTATGAGCAGAAGCAATGGGCATGCATCTTAAAAGACATAAAGCAGTTTAAAAGATAGAAAAAATAAGGGTAGTAAGAAATATAAATATGCAAGCAAGAAAATTATGAAGGTGTACTCAAGTTAAACAAAAAAGCAATAAAAGTGAAATAATGAAATTGAGGTCTCATTGAAATACCGCAATTCAGCAGTGCAGGACACCAGTGACCTCAAAGAAGGATCCAGTATTTAAACTCTTAGAATCAATATCAACTACATATATTCGTAACAAATACAATTAAATTACGTGTACATTCATAGTCAATTATTGGTACCAGCCGATAGAAAGAAAGACTAGCTTCAAATTTTGGATACATTTTTTTTTATATATAAAAAAGAACAATTATATGTCTATAGATATCACAAGAGTAGCTTTGATAGCAAGATAGGGTAAAGCTAAATGAAATCAAATGACACAACAAACTGAAATCTAATGGTGTTTTCTAATACTGGTACATGTCATAGCATGTGTAATATGCAACCTGATCACTTAACAAGAAATATAGATGGATTGCACAAGACTAGAAATAATCAACATATCTGACCATCTGGGTGTTTGGTGCTCCCTGACCAGTATTGAACAATGAAGTATTAGCAGCGCTAGAAAACTGACTTAAATGACGATTTAACTGATTTCCTTGATTGAGTTGGCTTTGACCCATGCCATGCTGAGCATGTCCGGAGGATAGCTGCCTACTCTGAAATTGCTGGTGGCCGATTGGCTGAGAATACTGCATCTGATGTTGTCCATGTAACTGGTGAGACATTAAATTTAGCCAAGAAATTATTTCTAAAATAAGAAAAAGTGAAGCATAGAACAAATGCACATAAAACTCCCTTTTTGCACTGGTCAAGCAACTGAGATCTATGTAGCTTGCTCTCTGATAATATTTTATCACCCCAAAATTTCACAAAACCCTCTTGATTGTAACACAGAAGAAAAGCAAACGTACAGGAGAAAGCTTAAAATTGAAATTTCACAGACATACATCTCTCTAGTAGCATATTAGAATTTCTGATCACGAGGAACAACTTCAAGAGTGATGCCCATGAGCCCAAAATGTGAATTATAGTTCTTAGACATAATTCACACAACTTGAGAGTGAAACACATAGAGCCAGACTTGAGATATTGGTAGAGATGCAAGAGGCCTTGTGCAATGAAATAACAAACTACGTGTATTGAGAGTAGGTGAGGTGGCTTATGTTTGTCTCTTAACATTTTTCACTTCACAAAACCTGCATTCTTGTTAGCTTAACCCGTACTTTGTAGATAGAAGAAAACCAAATGCCAAAATAAAAGTTTAAGACAAAAGGCTTGAAAGGCAGATAAATGTTCGGACATACGCTGTAAGGGAAGAAGAAACAGATAAAGAAAACAATCAAAACATAGTGGGCCAAATTAGTAATGATGACAAAGAAGCTAATATAAGGTTACCGGCTGAAACTTCTGCTGACCCTGGCTCTGTAAATCATGCATCTGTGACATTTGGTTCTGCACAACAAGTTAAAATTGTTAGATAAAGTAGTGCGACTTGTATTGGTATGAAAATATAATTATCGAAAATAATTTGTGTCACTGGCTAATAACTCAAAGATATGATCTAAGAGAACTAGTAATAAGAATGATAATTATAAGGAAATGGACAGAAAACATACTGGGACTAAATATTCAAAGAAATTGGACAACAGATATATAGTAGTTATAGGCAGTGAAACAGAAAGTTCAGTTCAATTAAAGTATTTTGTTGCCTCCACAAAGTTTCAGAAAAGCTACAAAAATGCAAGGATTCATTTTGATTCAACTCAAAACTAAAGATGATCTTTTACCCAATAATGATTCTTAAACATACTTAGAGACACAGGGGCAGATTTCAAAGGGTATAAGAATATGAATCTTCTAAACTTTGAGACATTATTTCCTCATGAATATTTTAAAATTCAAAGGTTGTGTCTGCATTTGAAAAATGCCATAAATGTAATGGTTTCATACACACAAAACACAAAGAAATAGAATTTGATTGTTAAGTCAGCCAATCATAAAAGAAGAGACGACAAGAAAAAATCAAGAATCAGAAAAAACCAACACCTGTCCCAAAGCTTGCAAAGAAGATTGCCTCAGCTGTTGCTGAGCAAGTATCATCTTTTGCCTTTGCTGCTGCTGTTGCTGCTGTTGAACTTGTTGCTGAGGAGAAGGTGTGTTCATCATGTTCGTACCAGACCGAGGTGAATTGGCATATGGCAGCGGGGATGGTGTTGTGTGGTCAAATGAAGTAGCACTCGTGGCAGCAGAAGGAGATGCAGCTGATCTTCCATGAAGTGGTGTTCCAGTAGGCTGCTACAATATAAGTTCAGAAGATAAAAAATGGTACAACTTCAAATCCAAAAAGAAAAATCATATGAGCTCTCATACAGTCGGGGCAACAGATCAAGGTTCTACTTCTTTCATCACAAAAGAATTTATGGTAAATAAAATTCATTTGATAGGATTGCTTTCCTAAGATTTGCTTAAAAACACCTATTTGGCTACTTAATTCCAATTTCACTTTCACATTGATGCATCCACAAGTCTACATAATACATTTCCAAAGCATCTCATATAACCATCCATCGAATAACCAAGAGTTTCAGTGAGATGGTAACAATTGGGATACAGCAACCAAGCAAAGAGTGACCTTCCACCCCAGAAAAAAAATTGGGCATGTCTACAGCACAACCGACCACAAAAAATATGTTTGCACAGCTAAATAAAAAGGCAAGATGTACAAAAATGCACAGATATATATAGAATTAAGAATGTGCCTTTAAGAAAGAACCATTGATTTAACCTGTAACAAAGACCCTTGGTTATTGATGCTATTCGAAATTGGCGGAGTATTCTTCATATACATCCCTGTAAGAGAATGTTCTCAGAGTCTCCTCCACAACATTATTTTATCTCCAATATAAATTATAAGGAACAGCCACTTTTGCACACAAAGTGATGATTTAATACCAGAAGAATCAGAGAAGCTATGCATTCCATCGGACACAGCCAGCACATCCACCAAATGCACTGGAAGTGCAGATGTCATCTGTCTCTGGTCTCCAGTTACTCGTAGGCCTGCAAGCATATAATGCAAATGATGGATGATAAGTTTATCTGTAAGTACAAGAGTACAAATATGCTCTAGCCAAAAACAAGGAACAAGAGCTACTGAGAAATATGTGCATGAATACTCTCCAAGTACAAGAGTGCAAAATTTAAATGCTCAAGGAAAAAACGAGGAACAAGAGCTACAGAAAAATATGTGCATGGATATCGGCAGTTGAGATTGTAACCTTCACCACCATTTACAGCAGCTCGGAGCAAGTTCTCTTGTTCTAGAATCTTAGCAGCCTGAGCCTTGTCCAAAGTTGGAAGAGTCGTGGGCCCTTGGCGGGTGCCAAACTGATAGGCTTTACGAGTATCTGCTAATACTTTTTCAGCACCTTCACAGGCTGCTGCAATCATATCTATTCTAGCCTGCAAAATTAGAGAGCTATAAATCCCTGAATACAAAGAATCGATGATGATATACTGTATGCTGAATGAACTCTAACCCACCTTTAACTTCTCGATTTGTGAGGATATTGGCAAGCTTTGCATCCCCTGAAGCAAGTGCTCTCTCTTGGAATTGTCATCCATTTCCATCTCTGGCAATAGTTTCGAGGATAACATAACTGGTAGTACTGTACCACAGGATAAAAAACAAAGTTTTTCATGTTAAATTAAGCAATATATGCCATTTAATTCAACAAGGTTACTCAGCACAACCAAAAATCAAGCAAGAAAAGGAGAACTTCGTTACTGGTCATACTTGTAGCATTTTCAGCATTAACATTCTTTGGATGCACAACAAAAGCCTTCGAAACCTTCTTAATCTCATCCACAATGCTGAAAAGTTCAAGGTTCACCATGGAATACTGCCCCAAAATATCTTGCCTGGTGCACAGCACACAAGCATGCTCATTTTAACAAACTATAAATTTCAATGACTAATTAGCAAAATCAACACATTCGAATCAATGACCCATTTTCTCTCACTTGCAAACCTTTACTAATAAATTCCCATATTTTACCCATCAAACAATTTTCTAGACTGAAAAGCCGAAGCGTTGCCACAGCCAAAACTATTAAATCAATAAACAAGGAAACCCATCTCAAAAAAAGAGTAAATAAATAAAATGAGAAAGAATACGAGACCATTTAGGGGTGGTGTTGGTGCGAGCATAGGCGTCAAAGTCTTCAAGGATGCGAGTGAGGGCTTTGAAGAGGCTGATTGCTCGAGTCTTTACAGACTCCAAATTGAGCTGTTGTTGCACTGCGTGGTTCAGTCTCTCTGGCACCACCATCTGTTGTTGCTGTTGATTCTGAAGCTGTGATTGGTCTTGCATCACCCCTTCCATTGCTGCCATTCTTTCTTTCTTTCTTTCTTTCTGGCTTAGATGGCTTGGTGTTCTTTATTTATAACAAGAAGAAAGGAAGTGAACTTTTTTTATGGGCTTTAAAAAGTTTCCACCTTTGGGTTTCTTATATCAATTAATAGGCTCAAAGTTTTGAACTTTAAACCTAAACCAAATGGGTCTACAGACTCTAGACCCGACCCGGAAACCCGAAAGGTGGAGGAGAGGGCATCCGTATCCACCTCTATTGAAATCAAAATCCGTCATATCTCTATCTCTCATTCTCTCAATATTTAAATTTAATTTTTTAGAGTGGCTTAAGATCCATTTGAAAATATGATAGTTTTTTATTTTTATTTTTTTTTTAAAAAATATATTTATTTTAAAAAATATTAATTAATAATTTTTTAAAAAATAAAAATTTTATTTTAATATATTTTTAAATAAATAATACTTAAAAAAACACAAGTTATCATAAAATTTTTCAAAATTATTATTATAAATAAAATTTGCTCGATAGGAATTATTTTTAAAATTTTTTTAGAAATATATTAAAATAATATTTTATTTATTTTAATTTTTTTTTGACGTTATCTAAAACACTAAAATTAATAATATAAAATAAATTTTAATAAAAATTAATCAATCATTTAAAAAAAATATTTTTTAAAAAAATTAAATTTTAATTAAAAAACATTCAAACTCAATGATAAAGGTAAACATCTCATTTTAATAAAATTCTCAGGCTGCCGTATGGCACATGACATGCACCGCTGGCAAGCCAAGATTTTTTTTAACGGCCAATCAGGAAGGCAGAGTCTTTTTCCAAGAGAAGCAAAATTAGGCAAATAGTCACCCTCCTCTCTTTCATCACAAGTCACAAGTATCCTTGTATTCGGAGACCCACTAGTTTCAGTTCAGTCGAGTTCAGACAGAATGGCAGAAACGAAGACTGTGCATTCGCCGCTGGTTACTTATTTTTCAATGCTTTCACTTCTCACTCTCTGCCCTCCTTTTGTTATTCTACTGTAAGCCCTTTTCCTTTGCTTCTTCTACATTTGAATCTGATAATACTTGGTAGTTTCTTTGCTCTTTTTTGTATCGGTTATTGGCACCGTGGATATACTAAATGAAGCTGCTATCTTTTAAAAACTTTTTCTGGGCTATTTTAGATCTCAGCACTAACCTTTTCAGATTATTGCTTGTCAAAGTCCGATTCTTTTTGGATGCTAAGTTTATTAGCCTGCTTAACAAATCTCTAGATCGCTGCTTTTTTTCTTGCAAAATTTAGAGAAAACATCATTTTTACTATTGCAGTATTAAAAGCTATAGATCTTGATATGTCTCGAGATGATAATCTTTTGATTTTTTTGGCGGTGTCATTTTGATTAGTGTATTGGAAAATGCATGGAAGAAAAGGGGGGATGGGTTCATTGATATAATGGGGTTCATAAAATTAGAATCTTCTACCTAATGCAGATGGTATACAATGGTACATGCTGATGGGTCAGTTTGTCAAACTTGGGATTACTTGAAGCAACATGGCTTGCAAGGATTTATAAACATTTGGCCAAGGCCTACTGCAATTGCCTGGAAAATTATTGCTTGTTATGCAGCATTTGAGGCTGCACTGCAGCTTCTTTTACCTGGAAAAAAGGTCGAGGGTCCAATCTCTCCTGAAGGAAACCGACCTGTTTACAAGGTACTTTTCACATGATATTGTCTTTATGAAACTTCTATGCTATTTTTTTTGTTGTTTGATTATAACAGCGGAAGATTGGAAACAAATGCTTATGCTACTTCATACATACCACATAGCTTTTACATGGCACCAGAAATGAGCTTTTTTTCTGTGGTTATTGCAGGCAAATGGTGTGGCAGCATATGTGGTGACTTTAGTTACCTATCTTAGCCTTTGGTGGTGAGAGCTTCTCCATTAAGTTCCTTGTACTTAAGCATTCCCAGTAAGCTTACAGTCATTTATAGAAGGGTTATGATTAGCAAAAGGTTCTTTTAGATTCTATCATAGTAGTTGTTTCACTTTAGGTTGTGGAATGTAAGACATGCTGCTTCTGATTGGTAATGATTAATTTCATCTGGTGACAATTGCTTATGGAGCGTACCTCATACTTTTCCTGTTTATTCTTTAGGTTTGGTATATTCAACCCCTCGATTGTTTATGATAATTTGGGAGAAATATTTTCTGCTCTCATTTTTGGAAGCTTAGTCTTCTGTGTTTTCTTATACATAAAGGTAAGGATTTCTAATCAGCAATCTTTCCCAGTTTGCATTTATTTTGCTCTAACTCTTTCTGGTTTTATTTATTTATTTATTTATTTTTAATCTGGAAGGGTCATTTGGCTCCATCATCTACTGATTCTGGATCATCTGGGAACATGATAATTGACTTCTATTGGGTGAGTTCAGATCTCTATGATATCTTCATTTTGCTCACGTGACTATTGTTATTTGTCCATTAAGCAACCTCATTGATAGGGGAAAGGGGAGACTGAGCCAGATATATAACCAATAGGAAGAAGCTTAAATTAGAGACCCACCAATCCTTTAGCTAGGATCTAACTCGAATTTAAGCTTCTTTCCAAATTTGTGAACTGTTCCTAAAAGTTTCCTGGACTACATCTGAAGTTTTTTGTAAAACAATAAATTAAATTATCGTTTTGCCTTTCCACTTCATATGGTTCTTTTTTCATTAACTCAAATTCCTATATGGCATTCTTGTAGTCTAGGCCTTACTCTTATAGATTTCTCTTCTTCTGTTGCAGGGTTTGGAGCTGTATCCTCGAATAGGAAAGAACTTCGACATCAAAGTTTTCACAAACTGCAGATTTGGGATGATGTCTTGGGCTGTTCTGGCATTAACCTATTGCATTAAGCAGGTAAAAGATGTTTCTTTTCAGAACAATACTCATCTTGTAAGCTTAGGATAGTGTACATGCTGGTTGTAAGAGTTAATCAAATTCTATAGTGACACCCCCTGTTTGTTGGCTGATAAAAGCATCTTTTTTTGTGTGTATCAAGTCATGATTAAAAGTTATTTTGACATTATTTGCCTTCAATGTGCTGTTCAAATCCACTTTCCCAGATAAATTGACTACCTAGCAACCCATGAAGGAATTGTGTATAACTAATATATTATGCCATGTGGTACCAGTGCTATATGTCAACAATACGTGGTTGTCACCTCATTATTAGGTGGCCTCAGAGGCTATGATCATAAACATGTTTGTACCATTTTATTTTCGAACTTAGTTTCACATGTACTCTTTCTCATTGCTGAAGGTTGCTTTTACCTTATATGTGCAATATGAGTAATTCAACTCATTAGTTGTGAGTTTCCAATTCATGTTTTGCATGTATAATTACATGAATACTAATCTTAATCTGCTTTTTGGGTATTCTATCAGTATGAGCAGAATGGGAAAGTAGCTGACTCCATGCTTGTAAATACAATATTGATGCTGGTGTACGTAACAAAGTTTTTTTGGTGGGAAGCTGGTTACTGGAACACAATGGACATTGCACATGATCGAGGTTTACTTCTCCATATGTTTGATTTGCAATTTGTCATCAATGAGATTACCATTGATTTTCTTTCGAGAAAATACTAGCATTTGTTCTGTCAAAGTAGCTTATAATTTTTTTCCTCCAAAAATCTCTTATTCTAATGGTTACTTTCCTTGTGCTTTTTCCTATGATGGGACTTGGCAGCTGGATTTTATATTTGCTGGGGATGCTTGGTATGGGTTCCATCTGTGTATACTTCTCCCGGCATGTACCTTGTAAACCATCCTGTGAACCTTGGACTTCAGGTATTGTTCTATTTTCATATATTTGATTTCCAATTCAATTGCCCTTTTATAGCCATTCTCTATTGTCAGAATGTTTTACATTATTTGTCTTGAATTTGAGTTAAGTTTGTTAGGTAAAAACTTGGAGATGAAATTAAATTAGTGAAAGTTATTAATTTATGGTCCTTTTGCTCTTGGTAAATATATTAAAATGTGGCCAAATAATTTAGATATTGATGATTTTGAGTTGGCAAAATTAGTTGAGTTCCTCTGTTCTCCAAGAAAAAAGTGTTGTGATTTGAATTTCAGGCCAAAAGTCAAAAGATAAAAGCACCAATCAATTTACAATTTTAGAGCTACCTTAAGGCAAGATTCAAATCCAGTTAGATCAGCATAAACGCTTGATTGCTATGAGTCTTGAAGAAAAAAAAAACGAAAGCTGTTTATCCCTTGATATACTTATTCTAACCATATCCTCCTATTTGTCCAGCTTGCACTCTATATACTAGCAGCAGGCATTCTCTCCATATATGTCAATTATGATTGTGACAGGCAAAGACAAGAATTTCGCAGAACAAATGGCAAATGTTTGGTCTGGGGAAGGGCTCCATCAAAGGTGATCTGGTGATCTATCCTTTATATTTACATGATCTATAATTTTCAACCCAGAGAAAGGGTCATAATACGTTCTGATTTTTAACAGATTGTGGCCTCATACACTACAACATCTGGGCAAACGAAGATAAGCCTCCTTTTGACATCGGGATGGTAAGTTTTGCTGGACACGCCATGAATATGAGTTAATATCAAAATCATGAAGCTGTATAATGCAGTTGTGTCAAGATAGTTACTGCCATTCTCAGTTGAGATGTGTAATTTCTTGTATTAATATTTGAGCTGGGGAAAGTTTGATAGCCTTTATTCTGGATTTTGCAGGTGGGGCTTATCTCGTCATTTCCATTATGTACCTGAAATACTGGCTGCTTTTTTCTGGACTGTCCCGGCTCTTTTTAATCATGTAAGCGTTTGTATATAGGAGTAATTTCTCAAATCATGAAGTCCTGTGGACACACCGCTGATATCTTTGTTTGCTTTTGCAGTTCTTACCCTATTTCTATGTGATATTTCTTACCATCCTTCTGTTTGACCGAGCTAAAAGGGATGATGATCGATGTCGGTCCAAGTAAGCACAGATTTATAAACTTGTGTGCAAGCACATGCTCATAACCTCAATGATTTTACTTTCTTGAAGCAAAAAGCTTTTATGTTCTTACTCAGGTGGCCTCCACAGAATTGCCTAACTTTTTTTTAAAAAATGCGATCTGTGCTTGTGGGCACATATCATCAGACCCTCTATGCATTTTCTAAATTAGTTAGGATGATTAAAATTTTGACGATCTCCTGCTTGCAGGTATGGGAAGTACTGGAAGTTGTACTGTGAGAAGGTTCGCTACAGGATTGTTCCTGGAATCTACTAAGACATCACACATTGAATGGACTGGTTTACCTGTTTATATCTGCTGGTGAACTCAAGAGTGCAATGTGCTTATTGGCATCCCTTGAATTGTATAACTCTTGTTAAGTGCTTTTCAGGTGCTTTGATGTTTGGACAGGATGTAAATTTTGCTGGTCAATGTACAATGTATTTTCAGTTCCCATTTTCCATTGCTCCTATTTCTGGGAGTTTGAAATAGAGGATCGCATTCTGAGGGGACCTCTTAACTTCTAATATGCTTTAGGTTTAGGATCCTTGGAAACTAGTATGGTGATGATATTTATTTTCTTAAGTGATTGAAATGATTGGGTAGGTAGCCATTGATTCTTTGAAAGTGGTTGAAATATCACCACTATGACATGACTATGCCTTGGCTTGGTGACGTTAAATAATCATCATCTCAAATCATTTGGCAATTTCTTTTTTCTCTGAGACGAGGGTTTGAAAGATTGCTATTATATTCGAGAATCTATTGATCTAATACATGATTCATACCTTAAAAAAAAAAAAAAAGGTCGCTTTCCAAAATCCAAGTAAAGTACGGGACTTGTGAATCTCTCTCACGTCATCTTAAAGACAGTTTCAGTTGAGAATGACTTGCAAGACAGACAGAATGGCAGAAGCAAAGACTCTGCTTTAACCGTTGGTCACATGTGTTTCGATGGTCTCACTTGTGGCTCTCTTCCCTCCCTTGGTTATTTTAATGCAAGGCTTCTCCTCTTCACATCACAAATCTTAAAATAGTTCTCTTGTCTTCCACTGGCTGGCATATTTTTCAACTTTTTTAAAAGAAAAGAAGGGCCACGGATACATCATCTTTCCAAATTTTAATGCATCTCCCTTACTGTTACTTGTGAACGTGTGATTCTTGAATCAATTGGTCTGCCTAAGAAATCTCAGGATCATTGCCTTATGGTTTTCAGCAACATTTAGAGAGGTCAGGCCTTTTGGATTGATAATTGCCTGGTGATGATTGAATGGGATATGTAATAGAGCAGGGACTGTGCACTTACCATTAGTGGCATGTTTTTCTTTGTTCCAAGTTTTCTTTCGGTACTTACTTGGTTCTACCTTTTCGTTTTCTGGCATGTTTTTCTTTGTTCCAAGTTTTCTTTCGGTACTTACTTGGTTCTACCTTTTCGTTTTCATGATTTTTGTACTATGTTTGTTTCAACAAAGGGTAATATCCTCTGAAGATGTCTGTGTGTATTCACTGCTGCAGTGCTAATAGATTTTGACGAGCTCCATGCTGATAATAAAATTATATAAAAAATAGAATGTTCTGCCTAATAATGCAGATGATATACAATGGTACATGCTGAAGGGGAAGTTTCCCAAACTTGGGATTATTTGAAGCAACACGGGTTGCAGGGGTTAATAAACATCCGGCCAAGCCCCCACTGTTAATGCCTGGAAAATAATTGCTTGTTTTGTAGCATTTGATGCTGCACTTCAGCCTCTTTTACCTGGAAAAACGGTTGAGGGTCCTACTTCTCCCGAAGGGAACCGACCCGTTTACAAGGTACTGTTCACATGATATTGTCTTTATCAAGATCCTTTTTTGCCATTTCTTTTGTAGTTAGATTGCAGCCGTCAAAAGAAATGAAGAAAAAAAGGTTTGTGCTGTACATGACTCAAGTCATAGCTTTGTTTCTGTGATTTGCAGCATACATGGTGACATTGGTTGCATATCTTAGCCTTTGGTGGTGAGAACTTTCTCTGTGATATTCTTATGTTTGCACTCCATCTAAGTTTGACTGACACCCGCTCATCGGAAGGCTTGTGGTTGGTAAAAAGTTACTTTAGATGCAGCATAGCAGTGTACACGGTGACATTCTGCTTCTGATTGGTAAAAAGAAAAAATCAATTTAGCCCAAGTGACACATGATTGTAAAGTGTAACTAATACTGCTCCTGTGTATATTTTCAGGTTTGGTATATTCAACCCTGCAGTTGTCTATGATCATTTGGGTGAAATATTTTCTGCTCTCATTCTTGCAAGCTTTAACTTCTGTTTTTTCTTATACGTAAAACTAAGAATTTCTAACTAGGCAATTTGTTTGCGTTCTCATTTATTTTGCTATACCTCTTACCAAAATGTTTTCGTGTCTGCAAGGGTCATTTGCGCCATCATCTACTGATTCTGGTTCATCTGGGAACATAATAATCGACTTATATTGGGGGAGTTCAGATCTTTAACGTCATCTTCATTTTACTCATTTGATTATTATTGCTGTTTGTCATTAGGCAATCTAAATGATAGGGGAATAGGGAGATTGAGCCAGGTATATAACTAAGAGGAACAAGCTTAAATCAGAAAAAAAACAATCCTTTGGCCAGGATCTAACTCAAATTTAAGCTTCTTCTTTTGAAATCTGTGAACCAAGCTGAAAAGTTTTTTCAATACTTTGGACATCTGATGGTTTTGATAAACAATAATTGAAGTACTATCATTTTGCCTTTCCTTTTTTCACATGTCTCCTCTTCTATTTCAGGGTGTGGAGCTGTATCCTCGAATTGGAAAAAATCTTGGCATCAAAGTTTTCACAAACTGCAGATTTGGGATGATGGCTTGTGCCATTCTGGCATTAACAATACTTGTCTTGTAAACATACTGAATCTAAGATGATACAAGTTATTCAGTGAGAGGTTAAAAACCCTTGTTTGTTTGGCTGATAAAGGCATCACTTAGCCCATGCAGAACTAGCCCTACATGTCAACAATGCCATCTGTTCATCATTTCATCATTTAAGTACCCCTGCAATATGTTATTTTCCAACTTAGTTCCACTCGTGGTCTTCCTCATCTCCGAGGTTGTTTTTACCTTGTACCTGCAACACGTGTCATTCCACTGGGATTTTTTTACAAGTTTTACATGTATACGATCGCAAGATTACGAGCCCTCAAATCCACTTCTTTTGTATTGTATCATTATGAGCAGAATGGGGAAGTAGCTGATTCCTTGCTTATACACACAATATTGGTGCTTTTGCACATCACGAAGTTTTAGTTGGGAAGATGGGTACATGAGTGCCATGGACATTGCTCGTGATCGAGGTTTATCTATTCTACTTGCGTATATTTTCCAATTGTCCTTCTAATATTGAGTTGCAAGTTGTCATCAACTGGATTGCTATCGATTATCTATGAAGAAAATACTAGCCTTGATGCTGTAAAAGGGGTTATCATTTTCTCCAAGAATCCCCCTTTTTTTTTTTCCCATGCTTAAGTTCTTATGCTTACTACTTCTGGATTCGGCCGCTGGAATTTATCTTTCTTGGGGATTCTTGGTATGGCTTCCATGTGTCTATAGTTCTCCTGGCATGTACCTTGTTAACCGTAATGTCTGACCGGTTCCTATACTGTTTAGTGAACAGTACACTTAGTATAGCATGAACAGTGCATGAAAGTAAAAATTCTTTTTTTTTCCTGCATTTTGAACGAAAAAATAATATGAGATCTATGCACAGTAAATCCCGTTTTCATCTTCATCAAACGGTTTAAATCGGTGGTTTAATTAAAATGTAGCTACAAGCGCGTAAACAAACATGTTATTTACGTGTTATTGATTATTTATTAAAATATTTGATATATTAATATTAAAAAAATAAAAATTATTATTTTAATATATTTTTAAATAAAAAATATTTTAAAATTAAAATAACATCATCTACATCTCATA
>Ga0325414_1002853_pt1 | contig 17784 bp, 9 predicted proteins | sample PopdelMetagenome_8_FD_206183 | JGI IMG/M metagenome (GOLD analysis project Ga0325414, IMG submission 206183) | Populus deltoides microbial communities from Bellville, Georgia, United States - Leaf-PdKOR-R3 | ecosystem: Host-associated > Plants > Phyllosphere > Phylloplane/Leaf | place: USA... | reverse complement strand
TTTTTCAATGTTTTTATTTTATTAAATCATCAATATTTTCAAAATAATTCATTTGTGACTTTCATCCCAATTTATAATACAAATTTTCCTCAAACTTCATTCTCTTTCAAGTTAAAAATTATGTGATTACACATAGGGTTTATACCAGCGATCTAGGTCATTTGCACGTAAAATCATACATTAATTTATTTAAAAATTCCAAATAATTTTATAAATATTTTCTCATCAAATTTATAAAAATCATCCATATTTATCTCTAGTTTATCAAGTTTTAGGCTATAGGTTTATATTTTACCCTTTATGTTCACAGGTCATATTTTTTAAATTTTTAGTATTGAGTTTAAATTGACTGCATTGAATTTCATTAAATTATATCCTAGAACATTTCTTTTCTTTTTTTTTATCTCTTTGTCTAGATTTTTATCTGTTTTTCTTTGTTTTTTATTTTCCCAATATCTTTCATATTTCTTTTTTTAAATTAACATAGGAACATTTTATTTCAAATTCGCAAAATCTAAAGTCACCTTCTTAATTCAAATATTCAATTTACTCATTTAACATAGTATTTTCCTTGTTAATTTTATGAATTTTATCCAAGGGTTTACAATAAAAAATTTCAATGAATCTCTGAGCTTTTTCCTCGCTGGTAGAGAACTGAGCTTATATTTTTAGGGTTGGGATTACCTCCAAAGAAAAAACTCTCATGCTTAAGTCAATTTCAGTTTTTTTTGTTAAGATGTTAAACATGTAAAGATTTCTTTGGGAAATTAAAGAAGATGAATTGTTTTTTTTTTAGATTGGGTATCAGATCCCCTCACCTCGCTCCAGTGCTTGAGTTTTTATGAAAAAACTCATTAAATAGATTACCTTTACGTTTCCTAATAAGAGATGCTAGACATAGAGCGACATAACTATTTATAGCTCGTTGTGTGGAAAGATTCTTGTGAAAGAATAATAGATAAGTTTTATTGGTTTAGAAGGCGATATCTGATTGGTTGTATAGGTTGTCCAATAAAATCACTTGAATTGAATTTATTGAATTATGTGATAAATTATGTGGTGAAGTAACCAGTAATAATTTTATAGGATTATGTAAAAATATTCATACAAATAATAGAAAACAATAAACATAAATATGTGAAAAATATCCAAAAGGAGCAGAAAAAACCTAATGGCACGACCAACTCGCCTTTTTTCCAACCAATATTGCCCCCAAGTTATTTTTAATGTTACATGTTAAAAGTAACTTATCCGATGTAACATCAAGAAAAAAGAAAGAATACAAATCCATTTATGAATGAAAATTTTCTTGCTATAAAACCGGGTTGTAAATTCACACTTAGTGTCATGCATTTAAGGAACCATAGTTTATATGCAAATCTTGAAAAAAAAAGAGACATGATTTGTATTAGTTTGGTGTGGGAGGTAAATGGGTGTTGAATGCATGGTTTTTTTATTGATGCGCAAGGAAAAGTTGAGGGTGAGTAATAAGCTATAAGGTATGCAAAATGTCTTAGCATATAAGTTGGCAACCATGCATTTTGTTTGGATAAGAGAATGACACTTTGCATCTACAAGGTGGAGAACGATAAAGAAATGAAAGAAAAATAAAAAACAAATGTAAATTTTGTTTGAGTGGTCTTGTGGCCGTTAACATTTGTTTTTATAATTCATGGCATGGGTCTATAAGCTAACATGTGTTCTTATGCACATAGGGAGCTTACAAGGTGTAGTTGACTAGAGAAGTGACGTGAAAGCATGGCATGCAAAAAGGGTGATACATGAGGTTGGTTATGAATTATAAGTTACCTAAAAACTTATCCCCCCACGAAAAATTCAACATCAAATTGTAACTGTCTTTTCTTAGTTTGTTTTTCCTCATTGTCTTTGTGTCTTTTTCTTTGTTGGCGAGTGTAATATTTTATATTTGCATTAACATGTTTATCTTTAAGTTTTCTCCCGCTAAGGTTTTTAGAAAGCTTTTGCATGGTAATAAAAATTATCATTCTAGTATGCATGTATCCTTAACACCATTCTTGTCCCTAGTTCCATATAAAGATGTGTGTTAAAGCACAATAACTACCTATATGGTAAATGTAATTACAAATAAAATTTTAGGTGTGAGTTATGAGGCTAGGTTCCCTCACAATGAAAAGAGAATTAATAGGATGACTAATGTTCAACATTGTGGAAAATCCAAAATCATTGTGCCACTTTGCATGTTTAGGTGTGGCTATAATTTCCCCTTCACTTGTTTTTCGAAAGCCATATTCATGTATTCATGAATTATGAAATATGTATAAGTCAACTTTATCCTAATGGTTAAATGGTTAGAATATATTAGTAACTTTTGAAAAGTCTGTAAACTTTTCAATGAAACTCCTTCAATATATTTGTATAAGTTGAGGGGGTGCATTGAAGGTAGTAAAGACATTACCTAGTTCTTTACCTTTCATCATCGACCACACAATCTTTTAAATAATATATTTCAATAAAGGCTAAAGTTTGTACCTAACTGGAGAGTTAAATGGATAATTATGAGGTACACAAGAAATGTGATATTGATGGAAAAGTATGGGAAATGGGGGTCTTCTTCTACTTGGAGAGTTCCCACACCATACTATAATATTGTTCCTATTTTGACCAACTTTAGAAGATATTTTTGTTACCAACTCTATATTAACCAGAACAAATATGATACAGTGCTCTTATTTAGTAAAGAGTTAGTTGAGAAATGTATTTGGGGTATGAATGGTGATTTTAATGTGTTTTGATTTTTCTAGCTTTATTATGTGTTTTTTTTTTTCAAGAGGAAGTGCAAGCAGTTTTAGTGGGTGTAGAAAGAGGTTAAAAAAAGTGATCGATGTGAGTGATTGTAAGGAGACTAAGGAGTCAGGTAGTTTTTCTAGTAAGATAAACCAAGCTAGAGTCAATCATTTGACTACTAGCTTAAAATCTAGGTTTGATATTGTTTTTTCTGGTGTACGTACCACTCCCACATCCTCTACTCATGTTTCCCATGTTCCTATATCCCCTACTTCTTTGTATATCGCCACCACAAGTTTTGACACTATTATGGACAACATTGCTCCTTTCTTAAATGTTTGGAATCTTTCACCAATCCAGAAACATAGATAAAAGGTTTTTCTCATCTTCAGGCCATTGGCTTTGCTCAACCCTTGAATATTGTGTTGTCTGAACAAAAAAGAGATGGGGGTAATGGCCTTATTTAGAGAAAATTATTGCTTTCAAGGAACAAACTGTAAGTTAACTATCATAACCTTGTCTTGTGATTCTTTAATTTTTCATGAAGTCAATCATTTCTACTCGCTTAACTTTACTGAGCATTTGGGTCATATTCAATGCTTATTTTCTAAGATGAGCTTTTTAAATGCAAGCGCACACACAAATTTATTTCCTTCTAGAGCATGTGTGTGTGTATTCGCAGATTTTTCAAATACATTCCACATCCATACATATATAAGAGGTTAAGAAAGAGAATCTAAACAAACATGTGGCCCTTGTCAAGATGGAGCTTCAATCGGCTAGGATAGTTTATTTTTAACCGTAGGGACAATTTCGGCAGATAAAAGCCTTTTACCATTAGCAAAGGAGAAAGACACTATTATTTTATATTTGATGGCAATGTATGGTGAAATTGATAATATTAAGGATGAGCTTGTTACCACTAAATGGAAAGCTTTAGAAGATAAAGCTTATTTAAATACTCTTCGTGGTAAGCTCACCTTTGTCAAAGAAGAATTGGCCAGGCTGTATGGGATTAAGAGTAACCTTGAGGAGTTTAGGGTTATGTATGGAAATATGATTGTTGTTCGTGACAATATGGATGATAAGTTATTGCTTTTTGATGAGTGATATTTATTTTAATATCAAGACTAGGGGGAACCCTATGAACCTTTCACATGCCTTTCTTGATCCTGTTCCTCACTATGATGAGATCTTCCCTACTCATAATGTAAACAATTCATGGGGAATACCTTTCTCATGAAGAGGGTGGAAATTAGCTCATCATATCAAAAAGCCTTCAAAAGCTTTCTTTTGTGGTTGAACCTTTTGAAGGCTTTGACTCAATATGTAATCCTACATGTAATGTTTAGGTATTGGTTGCGTGTTTTTTTAATTAGAGTGGATATTTCTGAATAAAGCATATAGTCTAGGTTGTGCAAGTTACGTGTATTTATTGTATGTATGATAACCTCTTTTGATATAAAGAATATGTGTATATAATGTACAATTTGTGTATAATGTGTTTTGTATTATAAAGATTAACTATGGAGATTATATGTAGATAATAAACATATAGAGACATGGAGAACATGAAGATGTAAAATAATCATAGAGATAATTATTTATAGAAGATTGTCTAATTTTGGAGAGAATAATTAAAAGGAAACCAAACTTGGAGTTAATTTAAAGACAATAATGGTGATATAAAAATTTAGATGACATAACATCTATAAGCAAGAATAAGGCAAACTAGAACCATTATCAAAATAAAATGCTTAATACAACAAAACATCACCAATGCTAATAAAGACGCCTAAAAAAACAGAATAAAAATTTATCACAAAAAGAAGGATTAAAAACCTAATGTTTCATAAAAATACATCTTTAAATGGTCGAAGTGTCATGTATAGGGAAGATTTTTGCTTTGCTTGTCCTGCAGGTGATAAGTGTTGGCTTTAATTACTTGTACAACTTAAAATGGGTTATTTTATTTTGGCACCAGCTTTTCCCTTCCTCTGATGCTCCTTATTGACTCTAGTTTCCTTAATATCATATTCCTTACTTTAAATAGGTTATCGAGCAACTCGGCTTTTAAGAACCTCATTTCTTACTACTGCATTAAGTCTCACTTCTTCCATCAAATCTAAATTTTCTCTTAATTCCCCATCATTCATATCAGTGGAGAAACTTAATGCCTTATGACTAGGGCATCTAATTTTTGAAGGGATCATTGTTTTAGTTCCATATGCTAAAATAAAAGGAGTTTCACTCGTAGAGGTTTTTTACATTGTCCTTTAGGCCCTTAAGATATCATCCAGGATTTCAGTCCATTCTTTTTAGCCCATTAAATAACAACTTATTAGTGAGTTCTGTTTGTCTATTTGTTTGTAGGTGAGAGACCAAAAAGAATCGATGTTCAACATGACTCCTGCTCCATTCTTAATCATGGTCAAATACCTATCAATGTGTAGTAACCATCGATAAGGGGGATGTTAGGAGTGAGGTTCCATTTTTCGAAGTCTCTCTAGAGATGACTCTATAAATGAGCATTCTGCAATAAAGTTTGTTAAGACTTTCCCTTTTATTATAAGTCTTGATTGGTAACTGAGGCTAAATTTTCTCAACTTTATTACCTATTTTACCAAACACCTTAATAGGTCAATTTTATAGAGAATCTATCAAAGGGGTTGGTCTATTAACACGATCACCTGATGCGTTTGAAAGTATGTTTACAGTTTTTTCACTTCACTCACTAAAACCAGGGCGACTTTCTCGATCTTTATATACCTGGTCTTAGTATCATAGAGGACCCATGCTTGTGTAAAAAACAAGCTTTTAAACTTTTTTTTCCTCTTATATAAGCAGTTTACTCACTATTAGGTTAACAACCCCTAAGTAAAGGAAAAAATCTTATTCTTCTCATGGTTTTAAAAGTATTTTTAAAGAAGAGAGATGGACTTTCATCTCTTTAAAGACTTTCTGGCATTTAAAGGTCCATTTAAAATTAGAGATGTTTTTAAAAGTTTTGAAAAAAGGTAAATAACGTTCTCCTACACATGAGATGAATATGTTCAAAGTTGCTGAGCCTCTAGACATCTTTGATAAAATACGATAGAGTCATGTTTAGTATGACTTGGACTTTTTGAGGTTTTGACTTGATTCCTTTGTTACTAACCAATAAACCTAAGAACTTCTCCATTTTTTTTTATCACAAAAGCATATTTTGATGGATTCAATTTCATTTGATGTGCATGCAATACATAAAACACTTCTTACAAGTCTAAAATGTGCTTATTAAAGGTCATACTTTAAACTAGCATGTCATCCATATACGCCTCCATATTCTTACATAACTATTTTTTAAAGACTCTATTTACCATGCGTTAATAAGTTGCACCAGTATTTTTTAGGCCATATGGCATAGCTTGATAGCAAAAAGTTTTTTTTTCTGTTAAGAAAGTCGTCTTCTCTTTATCATTTAGATGCATAGGGACTTGATACCTAGAATTGGCATCTAAGGAGGTTAAGTATTCAAACCCTACCGTTGAGTCCATCAACTTGTCAGTTTTAAGTAGTGGAAAACTATCATTAGGATAAACTTTGTTAAGGTCAGTGGAATCCATACACATGTGCCAATTTCCATTGGATTTCTTCACTATAACTACATTAGCCAACCTCTTAGGGTACATCACTTCTCAAATGAAACAAATTTCTAAAAACTCGTTTATTTCTTCTTAAGTAACTTTTTGCCTTTCTCCTCCAAAATTTCTTTTCTTCTATTTAATTAGGAAGAAAATTAGACTCATATTCAGTTTATGACAAATAACTTCTTGGTGGATGCTTGGCATATCAAATGGTGTAAAATTAAAAGTTACATTTCTAGGTATGAAGAAGTTTTATCAGAGCTTTTCTTGTTTTAGATCCAAAATGGACCCGATCTTAGTGAATGCATCTTCATAGAGAATAACATTTTTCAAATTTTCAACAACTTTTGTCCTCACGTCAACCTTTTCTTTAACTGATGGTGTCTACTCTATCCATAATGTATTTTTTTCCTTTTAAACAAGTTATATTACACTTTATTAACATCAATTGATTCCTTTCTATATTGTTCATTCTCTTATTCATGGAAAATTTCATTACCAAAAACTTAGTGCTGATTAATATATTTATCTTATAGAGTAAAGGTCTTTCTAAGACAATATTATATGTTAGGTCTATTTTGATCACCATGAAGGTCTATTAGAATGTACAACACTTGGGGTACATGTCTATGGTCATGGAAAGGACCAAGGCACTCTTTATTGGCACTCTTCTCCCCCTAATCCCTATTAGTTGAGTCTTTAATATAATCAACTTAAAGGTTTCCATGCCCATCTATAATAGGGCATCCTTTGAAAGGATGTTCATTACACTTCTATCATCAATAAACACTCTATGCACATTGAAGTTATACAGGACAATGGAAATAACCAGGAAATCTTCATGAGAAAATGTCACTTTTTCTCCATCTTCAAGAGTAAACACAATGGGTTCATACTAAAGGTTTTGGATTCTTGACATTGGTCTTTCTACTTTCATTAGAGTCTTTGTCAACTAAGATTCCTCTTAAAATCACATTGATTTCTATGAGAAATTTGTTGGCAGTCTTAGGTTCCTCTACTAATTTTTCATGGTAATCTGGTTTTTTTTCACAAACTACTAGAGATATCCTTTATCTATAAGCCTCTCTATTTTATTTTTTTAATGTATAACATTTTTTAATATCATGTCCCTTATTCTTATGGAACAATCAATGCTTTTTTGGATTTTTATTTCCTGTGTCTCCGTTCATTGGTTGTGGATACTGTATTTAATCCTTTTTTTTTAATTGCAATTAGCACATCTAAAGTGGTTGTATTCAGTGGAGTTGTCATCAATTCTGGATATACCAACCTGTTATGTATAGAACCCTTGGGATTGCCTTTGAATATCTATGTGTCATGAAAAGAGGGACATTTGTCATATTTTAGAGATTCCTCTTTTCATCTGTGAAAACATGAATGCTGCTTGAATGCACTCATTTTTTTACATGAATATTATTCTTTATAGTTTATTTAACACTAAGAAGGCTTCTATGGAGTAGAGCATATAGTCATTGCCAAAAAAAGTAATTATGGACACCACTAATAAAAGCTTATGTCACTACAGGTTCTAGCAAGTTCTCCATTTTTAACATCTCCTCGTTATATCTTTTCAGGTAGGTCCTAATGCTTTTCCTTTCTTGTTAGGTGATGGTAAAAAGTTATGTGGAGCTTTTCTTTATAGATATAATAATACTAAAATGAGCAACTAGCTTATGACACAAATTAGCAAAACTGACTATAGAGCTTAGTTCTAAACTATGATACCAAGCTTAGGCTAAACCACGAAAAGTGGTAGGGAAAATTTTACACATGGAGTTTGAATCCTGGATTACCAATTCAAAACTGCTTCTAACATTTTGGATGTGCTCTCTTGGATTAGACAGACCATTATAATTGTCCTAATTCATCTTTGTAATGATAAAGTCACTAGGGAGGCATGTGCTCAACACATTTTGGCATAATATAAAGACTTTGATTGTCATATGATATTTATGTCACTTTTATCCTCTTCCCTGCATGGTTTTTTAGGTTATGGGTTACTAGAATATGGGTCATTATCGAGAGGTGTGTTATAACCTTGCCTCTTGATTTGTGGTGGTCTTGTTTTGATGACCATATGTAGGAGTGGTCCTTATGGTAATGCAATTTGCTTTTGGAAACGGTGGGAGAGTTATGCCTACTTCCCTCCACTTTGTTTTGCTTAATTTCTTCTATGAAATAAAGTTGTCGATGCATAAAAAGTATTAAAGGAACAGGTTATTGAAGAATTATGATGAATGGAAGGAAAAAGCTCTAAGTTGTTATTGGTTAGACAAAAAAGCTTTTATAAGTGTTTTTATTTGCTGAGCAAGTTGCTAGAAGTTGATTGGAGTTGATAAAGATGGTGGTAGGTTTGTAGCTCTTCCATTTGGCATTTCTTTATTGTCAACCATAGAGAAAGAGCAATAACAATAGTAAAAAAGATTAGGATAGGACACTGAACAAAGCTTTTATTAAGGTTCTCACAAACAACGTCATTGATGAAGTTGATAAGAGCTTGAATCTATAGGCTTTTTCCTCATTAGTAGTTGATAAGAGCTTGAATCTATAACAAGGTCACATGCAAAACAAAAATTTTGAAGCTTAACTAAGTTTGAGTTTTTTTTGTTAAAATGTTAAACAAGTAAAGATTTCTTTGGAAAAATAAAAAAAGATGAATTGTGTTTTTTTTTATGGGGTCTCACGTCTCCTCATCTCGCTCTGGTCCTCGAGTTTTTATGGAAAAAACTCATTATATAGATTACCTTTGTCTTTTGCAATGAGAGAGGCCAATCGTAGGGCAACACAGTTATTCATAGCCCACCATGTGAAAAGATTCTTGTGAAATAATAATAATAGACAAGTTTCATTGGTTTAAAGAACAGTATATGATTGAATGTATAGGTTGTCCAATAAAACCACTTGAATTAGATTTATTAAATTGTGTAATGAATTATATGGCGAAGTAACCAATAATAATTTTATGAGATTGTGTGAAAACATTCTTACAAATAAAAGAAAGAATACACAAAAATATATGGAAAAAAACATATAAAAAGAGATGGAAAAACCAAATGTCATGACCAACCAGCATAGGCTGCCTAAGGCTAGCTGCCCTAGCGAGCAAGCTTCTTGGTCCCCTAGGCACGACCCAAGCAAGCAGCTTGCGGACCTTCAAAACTTTTTTCACTAATAGGCATCAAGGTCATGTCACGGGCATTGAGGTTAGCCATTGACTAGATTGAGTCTAGGACATCAAAAGATCAGGATCAATATAGGGCTTAGAAATTAAAGGTCAGGGGTGAAATGCTAAGGTTTTAATTGAGTTTGTGGCGTTGGAAATCAAAGTTTACCAAGGTACAGGCAATGAATGTATAAAATTCTAGTGATGAGCTTAAGAACAAGTTAGGTTATCGAAGCCAACAGATTAAAGTCAGGGTTAGTCTAGGGCAACGGGGTTTGGGTTATGAGCTAGGGTGAGCTAGGTAAAGTCATTGTGTTTCCAAAGCCTATGGAGCCTGTGGTGCTAGATAAAAATAAAGCAATAAGTAAGGCTAGCCTTATACCTATGTTACATTACAAGTTAGGTTTCAAGTTAATTTTTAACATAAAAATAAGAGAGTTTAAGTGTGAGGGATGTGTTTTAAGCCAACATGAATTATTTTAATTGAGGAAAAAATATGTTATTTATTTTTAATAAAAAATAAGTGTTGACGCTAATTGAATAATAAAGTAGAAAATTAATTTTCCTAGTAAAAGTATGCAAACACAAATGTCTTACACCTATCATGTATCTCATCTTATATATTTTAATTTATTTTATGAGAGATAAAAAAAATTTATTAATAAAAAATTTATTTTTCTTTTTATAAGTGTGCATTTAAAATATAATTTATTTATATAAAATGCAAAAGGAAAAAAATTGCTGAAAAATTATTATAATATCTTCAAAGAATTGTAAAAATAAATAAATTACCGTTTAAAAAAATTAATTCAAATAGTTTTTAAAACTAAGAAAGAGGTTATTAATCAATATTTAAGTATGAAAAAACAATGAAAAAAAGAGAGAGAGAGGTAAGGTATTATTAGGCCTAACACCGTTAAAAAACCAAGGCATGCAAGCCTAACTGTGTTTTTTTTTATTTAAAGTAGATGGTGCCTTGTATGTTATATTTTTTTATACAAGGGACAAGGTCACCCACTACAACAAATGATCTATAGCCTGATTAACTAATTTTTTATCACCTTTAATGACCAAAAAAAAATTAGGGTCTAAAATTTTGAATTCTAAAAATACCATTTTTCTGGTTTTCTCCACTTGCATCCTCCACAACATTAGACTTTTCTAACCAAGAGTAGTGACACAAGTTGTATCAGTCAGAAGTAGTGGTTGATCCCTCCAGTCAATAACAACAACCATTCTAGCCGAGAGAAACAAAAAAAAACCCAGTCAAAATCGAGAGCAGCAATTTGGAGTAGTTCAGTTCATCCTCGCAACAAATCAGTGCAGCCTTTCAGTAGCAGAAACTCCAAGTTTCAATAGTCTTACTGCTCCATTCTTTTTTTCATTTCTTAGTTTGGCTTTTATTCCTCTAATTGTGTCTTAATGCTACAATTAAAATCATATCATATTAAATAAACTCATGGTCAAGCTCTAAAATCTTACAAAACCTTCATAACTCAAAGAAATGCAAAGAATAGAAACAAACAACTGGAAAAAAAAAACATAGAAAATAGAATATAAGAGAGATTAAAAAAAAGATTGATGATTAAAATAAATAGAGAGGCACTACAGTGAAAATCTATTGTTCAAAAACCTTGAGCATTTTAGTTACTTTAATGGGCTAAACTCATGAAACCTAGGGATCAAGGATCGAGCTACACATAACCAAAGTCATGATGCTTATCCAAAGTCATGATGGACCGCTCAATTGTCAAGCACCTTGTTTGTAATTTTAACTCCATTATATATTACTATAAAGTCTTACAAATAAACAATATTTCATTACATTATATTCTTCATCACATCATCTTGGTCATTACATTGCAGTACCTTACACTGCTATGGCTGCTCTGTCGAAATCCATTGATACTTCATTGAAATTCTGCTAAAAGTATGGGAATTAATTTCTGGGAGATTATTTGATTTGTTTTCTCTGTGGGATGGAAGGCATCCCAAAATACATATTTATTGGCGTCTCGACATGTAATCGAATGTTCATTGCAAAGGTAACTCATTTCGAATGTTCCCGTGGCACAACACGCCATCCCTGTCACCTGGAATCCTGCCGATCAACAAACAAAAGCACATTCAAATGTCAAATAGATCTTGTGGAGAAGCAGAAATTTGCCGGCAATTCCATTTCCAGTACTCTTACTTGCCTTAGCGAAGCTCTGAATAGATAGATGGATAGATAGACAGAGAGAGAGAGAGATGTATTTTCATGGATCCTTGATTTTTCCACCTACATATGATTGGGTTTCTTGCATGAAAAATGTTAAATATATAATATCAAAGTAGTAAAATTAACTTGTATAATATGCGTTGGAAAAACAAGGATCAAGGTTCGAATCCTACATTAACAAATTTGGTTTTTTTCTTTATTTTTTTTTTCCAAAATCAACCTTTGACCCGAATGGATTCTTGACTGTATTTGACTCCTAATTTGGCTAATATTTTAATTGGTCTAATTACAAAATCATCATAGTTACATGTCTTATATTGCCAAGTTTTCAAATTAACTTGTCAAAGCCTAATTTGACAACTACACTTTGGATGTGCAAGTATGCAAACGTAGCACATCATCCTATTAAATTTATGAATGAGAATATAATAATGATTGTTTTTAAAATATTTTTTATTTAGAAATATATTAAAATAATATTTTTTATTTTAAATGAATTATTTTTTACACCAACACATTAAAATGATCCGCAAACATATTAAATTTTAAACAAAATAAATTTAAATTTTAATGAAAAGTAAGTTAAACTGCCTAACTAAATACACTCTAAATTAAGCTAATAAAGTTTTTGAAGATAATTATAATCATGTATAGAGATGTAGATATGCTACAAGTTTAAGTATGTGAGATTCAAACTTTCAACCTCATAAATAAATAAATATTTTATGATGAGCTAGCTTATTGTCAAATTATTAGTGATATGAATGAAAGAATTTAATATCAATTCAGATAAGTTGTTTGTTTATTTAAATATAAAAAAAACATGTAAATACTATAAAACATAAGATCAAACTAAAATCTTAAAACACAAAAAGCATGTTTGAATAAATTGCATAAACAAAATTTAAACTATATTATTTAGACATTTACTTGTTGATAAACTTAGAATCCAATTTAGATGAAGATCTTTTATTTTTAATGAATAATCATTTGATTTTAAAATATTATTTATTTCTTGATACAAACAAAATGATTACATTCAGCCTTTTAAAATTTTAACAACATCATATTAATTAATTGCACTCCTAAACAAGGTGCAAGAACTCTAGGAATTATGACTCAAAACATCTTTACAATATAACAAAACTTTAGCTCTTAAGTAGAAGGGAAACAAAAACCGGAAAAGCTAGGGGAAACAAGAGGGAAGACTAATGAATTAATGTTTCTTATGAAAATAATTTTGTTGAAGAATAATTTTTAATAAAGTGTTAACCTTGAAAGTGATTGGAATTAACTTTTAATTTGAACTCAAATTAGTCCACTAATTATGGTTTTTAAAATAATTTTCTAATATAGCTCACTTATTGCTACACTAACCTATTACTAGTTTATTTCTCGCGTTATGCTATCATTGTGGGTTAGAAAAAAAAAAACAAATTAAAATGTAAAAATAATAATATTTATATCATAGAAATTTTTTTGATATTATCATTAAACTTGGTATAATAATTTAAACTTGAAAACTCCTAACTTAACTCTTTACTTAACTCAAGTTTTAAATTAAATTGGGTGAAAATTACTCTGACATGATCTTGTTGACTGAAAAGATCCAAAAAAAATAAACATGTTAGATTCATCCTAGACATCCCGCTAAACTCATGGCCTGAATTATGAATTTTATTGAGTCAGATGAAATTTTTTTATTTTATTATATAATAAAAAAAATATTTATCACTAATCTAATACTGAATGATAAAATTAAATAAAGCCCCTACAAAAAGATAGGATTAAAAAAAAATCAAAAGATAAAAAAAAATTAAAAAAAAAACCCAAAGAGCACGTGGGTCTGGGGTCTCCCGGTCCTAGCCATTCCTTCACTTTCGTTTTTTTTTTAAAAAAAAATAGGTGAAAGGTCGTTTCAAAGCAAGTATTGTTACCAACAAGTATTAAACATGCGACCTTCATATAGTAACCCATGTGCTCCCTAACCGTGCTACAACATGAAGTTGTTATTTAATGATTTAAAAAAATATATATTAACCCGGTTCACTATTTATATGAATAGTTAAACCGACTCCAGTTATTTTAATGGAGTTTATAATTGACTTTTTCTATATATATTTTGCAGTTAAAAGGTGTCCTCGGACGCATTGACACTAACTCTAACAAATCTCCGAGCGTTAACCATTCCTCTACATCAATGGCTCTTACATCAAGGCTTGAGCTTGTTCATAAACTAAATTTCTGGTTTGCTGCGTTCTTTTCAATATATCTCTAGAAGCAATCAGATAACTCAAACAAGGACCGCATCCACGTCCTCGATCCAAGAAAAGTTATTATTCCTAGATAAAAAGCATAATGAATAAAAACATATGAAAGGATGAGTAATTGATGATGCATGATATCGTAAATATTTGGTGCGTTTGAATTTGTTAAGCATGCAATCGTTTTGTCACAAATCAAGATGCATTAGTGAAAGCAGAGTAAAGCTTACCATATGCAGCAGGAGTTCTGATGATTTGATCGAAAGTATCATATGCAGTCCTTGTGTACAACAACCTGAGTCCAGGAAGCTCCCTCTTCAGTTGCGATGCCAAACCCTCTAATTTCCCATTAAATTCCATGGCCACATCGTTATATTCTTGTAAACAGTCATGGCGACCCATGATATTCGTGGTCCTCTCCAATGGCAGACAACCCATTGGAGGAACACCGGTTAAAGATATTTTCCTACCACCAAGATGATAAAGTTCTGTAATGAAATTTCTAGCAAGTCCAACAAGAAAATCCTCATATTGTCTGACGGTGAATTGGGATCGCCTGGTTGGAATTGTGTAGTAATTTTCGAGGAAATCATTCGTTCCTAAGCTCATAAGGTATAGAGCCTCGCTAAATATCTCATTCGCCTTCCGGTCTCCGACGTAGGCTCTCAGCTTATTTTGGTAATCCTTGTAGTACTCCAGTTCCTTCCATAAGGGTATCACATTCTGCAAGTATATACGAGCCAGGGATAAATTTTAATTGACATTTGAATGGCACCATTTATAGTATAGTAATAATACTGATGATATTCACAAGTACAATCCTGACAGAACAAAACTTGACAAGATTCAAATGGGAATTTTTTGTATTTTGGGTGGAGACTTACTAACACATTAGAAGTTGCATTGTCATAGCCAGTCCCAGCAGAAGCAAAGCAAACACCAGTGGCAAAATCTGATATACTATACAGAGGATCCAAGTAAGCTGGTATTGCTGGCTTGAGACCAAATGCCTCAGAAATGAAGTCAGGAGGTATGCGCCCATTGCAGAAACGTCCTGTGGGGAGCCCACCTTCGAAATCGCGGCCATAAGGCTTGAAATTGCTCTTGAGCAAAGTGGAAATCACATTGTTGTTTCCAGCATCAACAGATGAATCTCCAAACACTATGATTGCTGGGACCTTAGCTGTCGTTTCAGCAACTACTACTAGGAGTAATATTATTTGTATGCAGAAGAGACTAAGAACATGCATGTAACCCATTTCCCTGTGGTTTCTATATGCTCTTCGCAAACTTAAAAATAGAATCCTGGAAGAAGATGGGCATGTGGAAATTAAGATTACGAAGTACGTACAAGGGGAGGTTTTACGGGGAATAAATATGAAAGAGTTCGGTAGGTGGCTTAATGGCTGCAGATCTTGCAACAAAATTTAATAGTTTACCTGTATTCCTGCTCGGTATTGATAGTAGCTACGTCCACTAGATTTTCAGTACAGGAGTGTTGAAAAATATCTATTCTGAAAGGGGAAACAAAATCTTTATTAGCTGAAAAGTATTTTTTAAAAAAATATAATTTTAATAAAAAATAAATTCTTAAAAAGTAAATTATTTTTTGTTATTTGATAATATCATGAAAAATAAATTGAAAAATATTTTTTAGTGTTTAGCTATGTTATGGAAAATGAGCTGGAAAAGTTTTAATTTGTTTTGAAGTTATTAAAAGAATAAGAACCAAATATTACAGATAAAAAAATTAAAGGATGAAATTAAAAACAAAATCTAATTTCATAAATGATTTCAAATAAAATAAATAACAATCAAAATAATAAAGACTGAATTTAAAAAAAAAGTTGAATGATGATGAAATTAAAAAATATGTATAATTTTATAAATTATTTCAAATAAAATAAATAACAATAAAAATAATAAGGACCAAATCTGATAGATAAAAAAATTCAATTAAGAAAATAATAAAAGAAAAGAAAATAACAATCAAAAGAATAGGGATTAAAGTTAACATAAAAATTAAATTGTAAGAAATAAAAATCAAATTTCATAAATGATTTCAAATAAAATAAATAACAATAAAAATATTAAGGACCAAATATGATATACTTAAAAAAAGATATTTCTAAATTTTTTATAATTTTTGAAAAATATTTTCCATACAAAATAAAGAAAAATATTTTTTAGAAATCAGGCCAAGATTTTTTTAATTAAAAAGTATTTTTTGTTAATAAACTTTTCTAATAGTAAACAAATATTAAAAAAAAATTAAAAAATTATTTTTAAAAAATTATTTTTCATAAAACGAACGAGATCTAAAATTCTTATAGAATTCCATCAGGGTTTGATAAAATGCCTTGTGGGAATATATTTACTTGTTTAGTAATTTGTTTGATCATAACGATTATTTTTTAAAATATTTAAAAAAAATTAAAATATTTTTTTTTAATTTATTTTTAGCATTAGCAATTTAAAATAATTTAAAATCATATACAGCTCTTTTTAAACACACATTGATCCCGTCACGCTTAAACAATTAATGTTCGATATATAACTTGGGAAAAAATAAGCAGCTGAGTTTGTTCGACGATCAAATTATTTGCAAATGCCAGTTGATTCGGAGACATAAAGAGCCGTTTAATCTGTAGCAAAATATAATGTGCTTGAACCATCTGGCTAGAAAAATTTGGGAAAATAAATTGAAAGCATCAAATGAATATTGGACCCCAGTCCTTTATTTGACTAATCTCTCGTGATGTTGGCTGTTCTTGGTTAAATATTTCTGTGTTGCTGGAAACGCCAAACCAACTTATTAATTATTGTTATAAATTGAACGCAAAAGCAGTTGGATCGAGTTATGATTTCTATTTAGACTTTGTAACTATACTCGACCACCAGATGAAAAGCTGGTGGGGAATCAACCCCAATAGTTTTCGTGGAAGAACGCCGTACATGGGGTTCTAGAGACATGCAAAGCCCCACGACAGCATGCATGTATCCATCCTATTAGTTGCATGTCTCAAATATTTGTTGTATTTTCCCTGTTGTCAGACAAGGTGCACTCAGAGATTGGAATTCTCGTACTTTTAACGTTCGGCAAACAACAAAATTGATCCAGTATATTTAACTAGAGTCCGTTAACGTTGTCCTCTCCATCTGGGGATAGATTATTCAAATCTCTCCTGAAATATTTGTTTAAAGGGACTTTTATTATGATGTCGACAAGTAAAAAAACCAGGCGACATCTCGACGTCCTTCCATGCATCCCCTCGATTCAAAGCAATTCTTAAATACCGTGACGACAGAGGGAAACTCCTCAATAAATCTCATAAATTTGTCAGATGCAGAGAGTATCATGCAGCCCGCCATTTGGGTGAAGCCGTGAAGAGGAATTTCATGACTATATTTAAACAAACACAAGGTAACAGTTATCTTCGACTTCCCATGTGCGCGCGGTTCCCCTGGTGGCCTACTGATCATTTCATACCATAATGTTAGAAGTGGGAATTCTTGCCCAGTAATTAACCCAGTTATCTTCTAACATTATGTTTACTCTATTAACGATGGATACAGTCGCTGTGCTTGCACATTGTTGGTCCTGAAATGATGGAGATGATCGATGGATCAGAGGTAGAGTTAGACTTCTCATCCTCCCTTTTTCAGGAAAGTCACGTGATCTTGGTGGGTTACCAAGTGTGTAAACAACCCTAAACCATTCAT
>Ga0325414_1002852_pt1 | contig 17785 bp, 20 predicted proteins | sample PopdelMetagenome_8_FD_206183 | JGI IMG/M metagenome (GOLD analysis project Ga0325414, IMG submission 206183) | Populus deltoides microbial communities from Bellville, Georgia, United States - Leaf-PdKOR-R3 | ecosystem: Host-associated > Plants > Phyllosphere > Phylloplane/Leaf | place: USA... | reverse complement strand
GGACTTAATTAGATTTTTAATAAACTGATTTGATTTAATCAAGGGCCTAAATAAAGATTTGATTAAGTTTAAAATTAATTTAGGCCAAAATTAAAAGAATTAATTAAGTGCAAAAGACTTAATCAGACTTTTAATGGGTTAAATTAATTTTATTAAGAATTTAATTGGTGAAAAATTAAGTTTGGAAGCTTAATTTGAGCTTAATTAAGAAGATTGAAATTTTAGAGAACCAAATTTAATTTTTACAAGCTTAATTGGATGAAATTGAAAAAAATAAAAGTTTAAGTCTTAATTGGGGACTAAATTGAACAAATTAGAAACCAGGGTCCATTTTGGAAAAAGGCGTCAGACTTGAAAGGTCTCAATTGATTTTTGTTAGGGGCCTAATTGCATAAAATTAATCAGTTTTTGTCTCAATCAAAGACATTTGAGCTTAAATTAAAATAACAAGGACCAAAATGAAATTTACATAATCCCAATTAAAAAACCATAATTTTTAAAGTTTAAGCAGATGACATATCACTCAAATTTAATGAAGAAACCTAGTTTTACCCCTGTTTACCATCTTATTCAACCATGAATGTTAATCGAGTTGTCATATTCAGGCGAATAAATGTGGCATCTCTGGTCACTTGGGGGGCTTTAACCACCATCATTTGATATAAGAGCTTCCCCTCTATAAGGATATGCCACCTTCTTCAACGTTTGCGCCTCACCTACCACGTGGAAGCCCTCAACTTCTTGTTTCAAGGCAGACATGTTGGTTCAGTAAAATTAGATAGCGATACATCCAAATTTGAATCGATGGTGGAAAATCTACAAGCCACCAAATCAAGCATGGTTTAATCCTAAGCGAAGGATAACACCCACTATATAGGATATATGACTTGGTTAGCCTCAATGGCCTCCTATTTGCCATGATTAATTCATGGAAGATGCACCACCAATCAACCACTTTTAGTTATGAAATTTTTGATTTTTTCTAGAAGTTTCAAGAGTTTGTTAAACATCTAAGGAGAGGGAAAACAAAAGAAAAGGAAGAAGAAGAAGAAGAAAAGGAGGAAAAAGGAGGGGAGAGAGAGCGAGAAGAAGAAAAGGAAAGGATACTAGGTTAGAAGAGAATCTTCAAGCTTTGAAAAACAAAAGATAATGTTAGTGTGATCACGCTGCGAAGTGGAAAAGAACTTGAAGAGAAAAGGTCGAAACAAATTGAGATGGAGGAAAAAGAGAAGATAGAAATTGAATTGAGTATAAAAAAGAAACATCATCTTCCTTCACAAATTGAAAAACCGACTAACACTCTGAAGGTAAGTACTAACTCATTGAATTCTAGTTTTAAAACAATCTCACCTTTTCCTTTGAGTTCTTCCAGGTCTAAGAAAGAGGATAAAGAAAAAGAGATTTTAGAGGTTTTCAAGAAAGTGAAACTCAACATTCCTTTGATTGATGTTATCAAGCATATTTCCAAGTATGCCAAATTCTTGAAGGAGTTGTGTACTACCAAGAGATCCTACAAGCTAAAAGGCCATGAAATGGTAAGTATGAGTGAAGTTGTATCTGCTGTTGTTCAAAAGAATATGCCTTTGAAGCAAAAAAGACCAAGTGCGTTTACTATTCCATGTGTTATTGGTAATGCTAGTTTTAAAAGAGCCTTATGCAATTTAGGTGCATCCATTAGTGTTATGTCTAAACATGTTTATGATTCTCTTAGTTTGGAGCTTTTGAATAAAACTAGTATTGTAATACAACTTGCGGATCATAGTTTTGTTTATCCACTTGGTGTGATAGAAAATGTCATAGTCAAGATTGATAGTTTGGTTATTCCATGTGATTTTTATATTCTTGATATGGAACGTGATTCTTATGATTCGTCAAACAACACTCCTATATTGTTTTGGAGACCATTCTTGAAAACTGTCAATACAAAAATTGATTGTGGTTAGGGTACTTTATCCATGGAAGTGGGAGATGAAAAGATTGAATTTAATTTTCATGATACAATGAAATATCCTTACAACAATATTTATTCTATCACATGCTATGACCAAGTTGATAAGTGTGTACGATAAATTTTTTATTTTGATTGTGAGGATGTATTAAACGTGACTTTCAGTTATGGCTATGATTTTACTAAGATATAAGAGATAGAGAGGCACATATGTGTTCTCCAAAACGTGCATGAATCAGCATTGGCTTTGCAAGCTTTGTAAACCGTTCCCAATGGTAATGTCTTTGTTGATTTAGTATTTTCACATAAAAAGCTTTTGTCATCTATTTTACAGGCCCCCGAGTTAGAATTGAAACCTTTGCCAAATAATTTGAAGTATGTATTCATTGGTGACAATAATACACTTCTCGTTATCATAGCAAAAGGTTTGACAAGTACGCATGAGGAAAAAATTATGAAGTTGTTGTGCGATCACAAAACAGTCATTGGATGAACTTTAGCCGATATCAAGGGCATTAGTCCTTCAATGTGTATGCATCACATACTATTGGAGGACAATGCAAACCAACAAGGAAAATGCAAAGGAGGTTAAATCCGCCTATGATGGAGGCAGTAAAAGCTGGGATTTTGAAACTATTAGATGTAGGAGTCATTTACCCCATCACGGACAGTAAATGGGTTGCGCCTATCCATGTGGTGCCCAAAAAGACCAGAATAACGCTGATAAAAAACAAAAATAATGAACTCATTCCTACTCGCATCTCGAGTGGATGGAGAATGTATTACATGCAAAGATCATTTCTCATTACCATTCATGAACCAAATGCTTGAACGCTTAACAGGTAAGTCTTTTTATTATGGATATAATCAGATTGTCATTAATCATGAAGATCAATAAAAGACTACATTTATATGTCCATTTAGTACAATGCATATAGGAGAATGCTCTTTGGTCTTTATAATGCACCTGCAACTTTTCAAATATGCATGATGAGTATTTTTTCTGACTATGTTGAAAGAATAATTGAGGTTTTCATGGATGATTTCATGGTGTATGGTGATTCTTTTAATAAGTGTTTAGAAAATTTATCTTTGGTCTTGAAAAGATGCATTAAAACTAACCTTGTCTTGAACTATGAAAAGTGTTATTTTATGGTAGAACAAGGAATAGTTATTGGGCATGTTGTGTTTTTGCGTGGATTAGAGGTTGATAAAGCTAAAATAGATGTCATTTCATCATTGCCTTATCCCTCATGCGTGAGGGAAGTTCGCTCTTTTCTTGGCCATGCAGGTTTCTATCGACGCTTTATCAAAGATTTCTCGAAGATTACGACACCCTTGTGCAAATTATTAGTCAAAGAAGTGGATTTTGTATTTGATCAAACATGTAAAGATGCCCATGATGAGCTTAAGAAGTGTGTCACATCTGCCCCTATCATCCAACCACCAAACTGGGATGAGCCTTTCGAGATAATGTGTGATGCGAGTGACTATGCGATAAGAGCTGTGCTTGGGCAAAGAATAGGGAAGAATTTGCATGCTATAGCATATGTTTCCCGTATGTTGGTCGGAGCGCAATGCAATTACCATACAATTAAAAAGGAACTTTTTTGCAGTGGTGTTTGCTCTTGAAAAATTTAGGTCATATCTACTTGGTACAAAAGTCATTGTTTTTACTCACCATGCAGCTTTAAGGTATCTTTTGAAGAAAAAGGAAACCAAGTTGATTAGGTGGATCTTGCTTTTACAAGAATTTGATCTTGAGATCAAAGATTAAAAAAAAAAAGATGTCGAAAAACATATGGCTGATCACTTAAGCCAACTGAGGACCGAGGATATACAAATTGAAACAATAAGAGAGACATTCCCTGACAAGCAGTTGTATGTGTTACATTCCTCTACAAGACCATCGTATGCTGATTTGGTGAACTATTTGTCACCAAAAAATTCCCTCCAGGTTTATCTACATCCCAAAACGATAGGTTACGAGCTGATACTAAATATTATTTTTGGGACACTACTTATCTATGAGAATTTTGTGTAGATCAAGTAGTTAGGAGATGTATACCACAAGATAAATTTCATTCCATTCTCACTTTTGTCATTCTTATTCTTGTGGTGGGCATTTTGAAGCCAAAAAAACAGCTCACAAGGTACTTGAAAGTGGTCTTTATTGACCTTTTATTTTTAAATATGCATATCACTTTTGCAAATCATATGAAAAATATCAAAGAACAGGTAATATCACTCATAAGAATCAAATGCCTTTAACGAATATTCTTGTAAGTGAAATTTTTTATGTTTGGGGTATTTATTTTATGGGTCCATTTCCTTTTTCTTTTGGTAAAATTTATATCATTCTTACTGTTAATTATGTGTCCAAATGGATTGAAGCAAAAGCCACACGAATTAACGATGCTAAGGTTGTTTTAGATTTTGTCAAGACTTACATATTTGACAGGTTTGGAATCCCTAAAGCTATCATTAGTGATCGTGACACTCATTTTGCAATCGTTCAATGGAAGCATTACTCCGCAAATATCATGTGACTCATCGGACTTCTATAGCCTACAACTCTCAAACGAATGGCCAAGCTGAAATTTCAAATTGAGAAATCAAGTCTATTTTGGAGAAAATAGTGCAACCTAACCAGCGAGATTGGAGTCTGCGACTTGGTGATGCACTTTAGGCTTATCGGACTGCTTACAAATCACCTATAGGAATGTTACCTTATAGGATGATTTATGGGAAAGCATGTCATCTACTAGTGGAGCTTGAAAACAAAGCTTGTTGGGCCATTAAACAATGTAACATGGATTATGATGCTGCTGGGATTGCGAGGAAGTTGCAATTGCAAGAGTTAGAAGAGATACAGAATGATGCTTATGAGAATACAAGGATTTACAAAGAAAAGACCAAGTTTCTTATGACCGAATGATTACAAGAAAGGAGTTTCATGTGAGAGAAAGTCCTTCTTTATCATTCCCATTTGAAACTTTTTCTTAAAAAGTGGCGCTTTCGTTGAATTGGACCCTTTGTTGTTTCTAATGTTTTTCCTTATGGTGCAGTTGAACTTACAAGTTTATAAACAAAGTGCTCAAGGTCAATGGGCATCGCTTGAAACCTTTCTATAAAGGTTGGACAGCAAAACTCGCCGCTTCTGTGGAGTTAGCTGAACTAATCTATGAAGCATGAGCATGCGATGTGTCGAGTCAATGACATAAAACAAAAGCGCTTACTGAGAGGCAACTAAGCACAAAAGGAAAAAAATCAGATTTGCTTCCTTTTTCCCTTGCCTTTTATTTTTCGCATTTTACTTTATTTTTGTCATTCTCCTACATTCATTTTCTTTTATTTCAACATTGAGGACAATATTGTGTTTAAATTGAATGAATGAGTGTGCATGCAAGTTTTAAAGTTTAATTAGTCTAGGGATTGACTTTGAAAGTATGTCATATTGACTTTATAGTGTTATACAAATGCAAGCTTTTGAGCGTTCAACATTATATTCTTTGATTGTGCATTCTTTCAATGATATGTATCTCTAGAACTTGCTTCATATCTTGTTGAGATTACATTCACATTACATGTGTACATGAAGATGATAAAGGCAATAGGAATTTTAACCACTTGAGCCAAAAAGTCAACCCAAAGCATATTATCCTTAGCGAGCCCTTTTGAACTTGTTTATCTTTTCTTTACTTTACCAATGTGTAAGCCTTAACTTTTTATATGTTTTCCTTTTCTTCTGGCCAAGGATTAGTAGAGCATAAACTTGTTGATATCTCATAGATCATGGTTGGAAATTATGTGGAAAAAATAATGATGTTTGATGAAAAGATGGGTAAAGTTGCCAAAGGTAAAAGAAAACGAAAAGAAAAAGAAAAGAAAATAATAGAAAACAAAAGTTTCCTTTGTGTTTTTAAGATTTTATGTTGATGGAGCTTGAAATCAAAAGAAGTTAAGCATTGGTGCTTAAAGATGGAAAATTTGTGTGCTTTGGTGGGATATCTTGTTTCAAAAGAATCATTTCTTGTAGAATGCTCTACCTCTTTTGGTTTTAGCCTTTTCTTTTCCTTTCTTTTATCTCACTTTAACCTTAGCCCCATTACAACCAAAAAGTAAGACCTTTTGATTCATGCATTGCTTGTAATATTTTAGTCATGGAGATGAGATTGAAGAACAGGCTTATGGTAGAACATATTCATTGATTGAATTTGAGAGATTTAAATACATAAACCCTAAACATGTGAGTGTTGGAGTGTATATCAATGAGAGGACCTATCACTTTGGCATGACATAAATTTCATTTAAATTCCAACGATTAATTGAGTTTTGAAGTTTGCATGTAAATAAATTCATGAAAATTTATATTCTTTATCCTTCTTAGTTATATTCTTGTTTATAATGCTTGTACTCTTAGACATTGATGAGATATTAAGAGATTAGTCATAGTTATTTTACTTATTTAATTTAAGTTTGATTTCATCTCTCTTTTCTCGAGGACGAGCAAAAGCTAAGTGTGGAGGTATTTGATGCAACCATATTATTTAATAGTTTTACTCATGTTTACCTAGTATTTTGCCTATGTTATATATATAAAATGTCTTGATATTCTTTGTTTTATGTTTTGAATGCACTTTAGATGTAAGATTCAAAAAGAAGTAAATTGGAGATAATTGACAAATTTGACCTCCAATCAATGTTTTGTGTAGAGCTTGATCTCTAGAGGTTGAAATGAAGTGATTCCAGTGGCATTAGAAAGCTAATATCCATACCTTTCTATACATAGATGGAAAGAAAAATAAAAAAAAATAGAATGGAAATCGCAGCCTTCAAAGTCAAATAACGCATTCTGCTAGTGTTGATCTTCGACCATTCTGACTTGAATATCTTGAGCTACAAAAGTTCATTTGATGCAACCTCAATTTGTTGGGATTTCTTACTCGAAAACCTATCAACCTACCAAATGTCAGTAGAAAACAAGCTCATATGAGAGAGATATGATTTTTCTAAGATGACACATGAATTATGTCAGCATACGGGTTTTGTGAAGAAATGAATTCAAATTATGTTCCAAAGCATCCAAATCGACATCCAAGTTTTTATTTTGGCAATTTAGCTCCTCTAAGATAAAATTAAAAGCTTGAAGATTTTATGCAAGGCTATTTCTTTTTTTTTTTAGGAAAATAGTTATTTATATGTAAATTGTCTACTATAAAAGGACTATTTTGTAGAAATGGAATTAGGGTTTCCTAGGATATAAAAAGAAAAAGAGAAAGGAATAGGGAACAACCAGCCAAGAGAGAAAAAACATCCCTTTTCCTCCACAAACCTGAATTCATGTATGCTTCTTTCTTTTTGGTTAGTTGTTCAACAGACATGCAAGGCTAAACTCTTTTTCTTGGTTGCAAGAAAACCTTCGGATTTCAAGAATTGTGAGATTTATTTTACCTTTTCTTTTCAGTTTATATGATGAATGAATATGTTTGTTCTCCTTTGCTTATTTCCTATGATTGTTTATTTTAATTTCTAGAGGGGACTATAAGTTATTATTGTGAACAATCTATTGCTAAGTTGCTATCAAAACCGGAGTTGTGGTATATAAACTTGTGAAGCAACTGAGTTTAATAATTGTGGCGGATCTACGTTATTAATCTTAAGGAGAATATTCGAACAAATAAAACATGAACTGCGGACAGTTATGTTGTCTAGATTAATCAACTTCTCTAGTTCTTAAGATTGTCATTGAATTAAATTACTAGAGCGGACACTGTAGTTGTTTGATGGTTAGGATTAGTTATATAGTGGATCTGTTAACTAATCAACATAAGAAAAGACAAATATTTAGAGTATAAATTGACGTTTCGTTTCCATGATCAATTCTGATTTCTGTAGGTGGACGTTTACTTATGACTAATGTTTGTTTTATTGATAAATTTTGGTTTTCTTTGATTTAGCATTGATTTTTTTTTGTTTACTATAGTCATAGATAACTTCATAATTCCCCCCCTCAATTGCACATCGTATGACATAAAAATCTAAACTAAAACTTCCTCGTAGGATCGACCCCTTACTTGCTCTATACTATCTTGTTTATTTAAGCTGGGATAATTAATTTGTGCGATCGCGACATTGCAACACTCTCCATATGAAATTCTCATATAAGTTAGTTCGGTGTACATCTTACATGACAAGTACCTATATATTAATTACATATATCAATTATACCTTAACTTATAAGAACACATGCTTCTATTTATAAAGGAATGAACATAATACGTAGCGGTCTCAATGGCTCTAATTATTTTTCAATCTTAATATATCATTGACCAAGAATATTTAGGAACATGCTTTAGTGCAATAAAAATCTTACAATTATAACAACTTTATAAGTTTCTTCACAAAGTATTTTTCTCAAAGAACTTTATATTTATTTTATATTCATTAATTAAATATTAGATTTAATAATATATAAATGAATATTAAAAATAAATAAATTTTTATTAATAATAAATATATTTTCACATGAATCAAATCAATATCACATGTATAATATATTTACTAACAGCCCATCCCCACCTTCATGAAAATTTTGTATTGTGGTCAAGTTGTAACTATTGAATACTTCCTACATAAAGAAAAAAAAAAATCAAATTCATCAGTCTCATCAAAAAGTGACGATATAAATATCTGGCAGTTACAATATAAGCACCATAAAGTTTCTTTTTGTCTTTAGATGACCAAAAAAGAGATCATGGTTCTGTCTGAACTTCAATGAGAAAGAATGAAGAGGGAGAAGATAAATGTCTACGTGGAGGTGATTGTCACGTGATTTTTGGTTAATTCGAGACACATACAAATAACAATACTCATGAATTTTTATATCGTTATTTTCTTAATGAAAGACAAATTGTGTGGAAAGTTTGAAAATGTAATGAGCATGAGGAATGAGCAACCCACAGCACAAAATGAGACTAACAGATTTGAAATGAAGGAAATCTGGCTCCACCCGTAAAAGCTTCGGCTTCAAGTATCATCGTCATTCTTAGAGCATCTTCATTGCAAAAAGTTAAATTAATAAAATAACTTTTTAAATAGTATAAATATAATTTTTTTAATTATATACATTTCAATAGTAAAAAACTATTTAGAAAAGTCATTTATATTTTAATATATTTCATATTAAATTAATTTTAATATAATTATATAACTAATTTAGATATTTTATGTATAATATAATTATGATGTTATTAATTATATAATTAAAATGAGTAATTTATAAAAGTAATATAAAATTAATGAAATAATATGAAAGTTAAAAGATATAATTTAAAATTAAACTTAAAATTTATTTATATGAATATTTTTAATTTTCAGTTTTATATGTTACTGTTAAAAATTTAATTTTTTAAAAGTAAATTCAAATTCAAACTTTGAAAAAAACCGCCAATATTTTAAATTTTGATTTTCAATTTTTTTTAAAAAATTCATGCCTTGAAAAAATGACCGCCACCATTTTAAATTTTAAAATTTCAAATTTTGAAAAAATGACCGCCAACATTTTAAATTTAAAAAATAACTATCAACATTCTAAGATTTCAAATTTTAAAAAAATAATCCATCTATAAATATTCTCATATACCTTAACATTTTTTCTCATCATTTCATTTTTTTCTCTCCAATCAAAAATATATTTCATTAAAATTCATCATGAATCATTCTAATTTTAATTTTTATGATGCTTTTGATTTTGATGATGACACTTCTGTATTTGCTTTTCAAGTTGCTACCACTGTGGTTGCTGAAGAAGAATCGAATAATCAAGAGCGGAGAACAGGGTATCGTGGCTCTATTATTGGTCACAATATTGTCAATCGTAATAGAAAAGAAGGTGAGTTAAGGTTATATAATGATTATTTTGCTGAAAATCCTAAATTCACTTAAACTCAATTTCGAAGAAGATTTAGGATGAGTCGTCGTCTTTTTCTTCGGATCGCAAATGCAGTGGAAGCTCATAATCCATATTTTAAACAAAGGACAGATGCTCTTGGTGTTCTTGGTTTATCTTGCCTTCAAAATGTAACTGCAGCTCACAGAATACTTGCATATGATATTCCTGCAGATCTTACTGATGAATATTTTCAAATTGGAGAAAGCACTGCGATAGAAAGTCTTAGAGCTTTCGTCAAAGCAATCGTAGAAGTTTTTGGTGATTGGTATCTAAGGGCACCAAACGAGGCCAATATTTTTCAATTATTATCAATTGGAGAGCAGCATGGATTTCCAGGGATGTTAGGGAGCATTGACTGTATGCATTGAAAATGGGAGAAATGCCCAATTGCATGACATGAGATGTATACTGGTCATCGTCGTGAATCAACTATAATTCTAGAGGCGGTGGCTTCACAAGATCTTTGAATATGGCATGCCTTTTTTAGAATGTCTGGATCATTAAATGATATTAATATTCTTGTTCGGTCAACTATCTTCGCTGCATTTGCTGAAGGTCGTACTGCTCCTGTCAATTATACAATTAATGGGCATGAATATACAATGGGATACTATTTAGCAAATGAGATTTATCCTAATTGGTCAACCTTTGTTAAGACAATCCTAAGACCATTAGGAGCAAGGAGAAAATATTTTGCAAGCAAGCAAGAGTCTGCAAGAAAGGATGTGGAGCGGGCATTTGGGGTGCTCCAATCTCGTTTTGCAATTGTACATGGACCTGTTCTTTACTGGGATGAAGAAACGCTTGCATATATTATGAAAGCTTGCATAATATGATTATTGAGGATGAATGAGCAATGAACCTTGGATTTGACCATGAGCATGAAGTCAATTCCTTTATATCAGTGTCACATGGTGAAATACCAGAACTATATGATTTTCTTCAAACTCATAATCGAATTAAGGATAGAGCAATTAGCTCTCAACTACAAGAAGATTTGATCGAACATTTGTGGGAACAATATGGCAACAAGTAGAATCTTTAGATTTGAACTTCTTATATTATCATAATTTTCAAGTTTTTTATGTTTTTTTTTTCATTATGGTTGTTATCTGTTAAGTTAATTAATCCTACTTATTATTGTTAAGTGTTAGAGGAACTTCAAAAAAATATTATGAATTGATATCAATTTCATAACAATATATTTAAAATAGCCAAGAATTTTCTACATATTTAATTAAAAATACATTACATTACAATAAATCAATCAAAGTTAATTAAAAATTAAAACCCCTCTTTTGCATAATTTCTAACTTTCTATTTTGAAAATACGCTGCAGAAATTGAATCCAAATTAGAAATATCTATTTTCATAATTTGTTCTTCTTTCTCAATCCTGTCCAATTCTTGTTTCTCTTGACTTTGTTGAATCATCATGGCTTGTTGCTCTAACATAATTTTCCTGTCTTGTTTCTTCTGATCCTTAATTTCAACTAGAGTATCCCTGAATTGTTGTAAGAGATTTGTTACAGTTACCTCCCCAACTTTATCTTTTCCTTGTCTACATTTAAGTCGTTTCTTTGCAGCCTTCTGACTGATTGGTCTATCTTGATAAATCAATGGTTCACTATCTTCTCTTAAACTAACAGAATCAGGGGTAGAAGGAGTTCATGAAGCCGGACTTGCATTGACATGACTTTTTTGTTTCTTATTTAACCTTTGATGTTGACTTGCACGCTTAAATTGCCATTTGAGTTCTTTTCTTAAGATAACCCAACAATGTTCTAGTTGAAATCGTTTGTCAACGCAAGAAGCATACATTTGCCGAGCATCATTAATCTGGTAAATAAATAAATTAATTAAATAATGTTACAATATGTATTAAATAATTTAACATGGAAATGAAGGAAAAAAAATTACCCTTGATTCTTCGGTCATTCCACTTTGCTGACGATTTTCAATTTGAGTGACAAATCCAACAAATTTACCGACTTCTCTATTCATTTCTTGCCATCTACTTGAGGTGCTTATTTGGAAACAATTATTCAAGTTTCCTCCATTCTCTAAAAAGTAGCATGTATGTAAGCCTAGAATTATTTTGTTTGTTGTTCAACTCCTGTAATTGGATCCTTGCTTGTATTTAACCATGCAGAGACAAGTAAACAATCTTCTTCTGGTGAGAAGTTTTTACTTTTTTGTGATTTTTTTTATTGTATTGACATTTAAATTCGAGTATGTTAAGTCATTAATTAATTGATTAGAATCACTTGGTTAAGAGAGAATATCTTCTGACTCACTCATAAGAAAATTGGTAAAAAAGCTTGGAAAATTCGAATCCATCTACATTAAAAAAAATCAAGTTAAAACCTTATAAAAGGGTGTAAAGGAAGCTCATATTCAATGTCTAGCAAATTTGTAGTTTCCATACATGTGAATTAGTAATAAGAATTGCCTTCTACTTGTTCTAACATTAATCTAATCATACAATTAATCTAATCACTTGGTTTAGTTGTATTTTTAACAAGATAAAATATAATTGACCTCAAATTAAAATAGGCAATCAAAAATAAATTTAAGATATGTCACTCCATATTTTTATCAATATCAGCTACCATCATTACTTCCTTTCAATTTTGTCAAAGATAACAATATAAATAAAAATTATTTTCCTTAACCCAGATCAAAAACATAAAATAACAAAGAAATAAAAATCATTACAAATAGCAAATCAAAATCAAGAGATGCAAAAAAATAATAAAAATAGAAAAAGTCTTTAAGCAAACATGCCTTTTGATTTCAGCTAATTAACACAATCGATGTTATTAATTAACCGGAGAACAATTAATTCTTGTTTTCTAAATCAGAGAGAATGGTGAAATTTGCAGGTAAGTTTTTTTTTTTCCTTCTGTTTTGCTTAAATGTTGTCTTCTTCCTTCGGTTGGTTCAGCTTTTAAATGAAAAACATTAACGTTGGCCAACGGATATAAATCAACAAAGAAAAAAACAGTTGCCAACATCTTCATTTGCCTTTTACTACATTTGTCTTTTGTTACAGAAGAAGATAGAAATAGCTTTTACCGTACTCAACAGCTATTTTAGCTATGAGTTTAGCTACCCGGTTGGAGTTGACATAAACAAATAAAAAACCTAAAAGTACAAGATTTTCCTTTTGGCTCTTCTTTTACCTTCTCAGTTGGAGATGGTTTTACACGCTACATGCATCGTGATTTTTGTACCCGTTTAAAGGTGTTTAACTTCAAAATCAAATATAAAATTATTATTTTAAATATTTTTTATGATTTTGATATGCTAATATTAAAAGTAAAAATATATATTTAAAAAAATATATGTTTTAAAAACATATCACACATTTAGTCTTAAGTGATTAATTAGTTGTTATTTGTCACTTGCAATTTAATAATTGCTCACCGCACCGTGTATTTTTTATTTTTCAAGTTCTCAATTAAAATCACCGGAGGATTTTCGCCACTTTGTTTTCTTTTCTTTAAATGGAGAACCGCTGGATTTAATGAATTAGTTACTTGGTGTGCATTTCACCGCGGGTTAGACTAATTTTTTTAAAATTTTGCAATCTAGATTTTTATTTAACTAAACCATAAAAAAGTTAGTTTAAATTTAATTAATTAATTTTATGGGTCCAAATATAATTTTGATAACTTGTAAAAACATGACTTAGCTTTAAAAAAAATAAAAATAAAAATGATATCCCCTTTCAAAAAAATTATTAAGACAATGACATATTCGCTCGATCTTAGTTCCCAAGCAACTCGTGTCATGGACTCTATTGAGTTTAATAACATCTTTTTTTCTAAACTGTTTTTTTTAATTATATTCACAGTTTATTTCTCCACTAATACAATATTAAAGGTAAAATCAAGAAAAACAATTAAAGGACCCAGAACAAAAAAAAAAAAACATACACAACTAGTGAGTGAACTTGTCAAATCTATAAATTGGGTAACATGGGTTAGCACATCAAACTTGTGAACCGGGTTATTAACTCTAGTGAGATTATAATTTGTTTTTTGAAAAACTATTTTTTATTTAACTACATGATAACAAAAATAGACGATCACAAAATCAAACACCAACCTAATACTGAGATGATGAAAATAGTAATGAAAAAAAAAAGAAAAAAAAGTTATACTCGCCAGACCTTCTTGAAACTATATTTTTTAGAATATGAGAAAAAAATTCAAGTTCAGTATAAGAGAGAGAAAGAGAGAGAGAGGACACCCGAACAAACCCATTTTGGGTTCGTAATTTTTTTCTTAAAGAAAAAAATTAGAAAAAACTAAGAGGTAAATGTAGATTAAGATATTTAATATTTTAATATGGGTAATTTACCTGGGTGTATTTAATGAATTTGTTTATTCAAATCAAATTGAAATATAAATTAACAAACAAATAAGATTTATTAGATAAAATAAAATAAAAAACTAATACGTAAGGCTGCATATATTAAAAATATCATAATAAATAAATATTTTTCATTTCTAAAAATAAATTTAATATATATATATATAATTAAAAAAAAAACTACAAATGAATAATATGAATCTCTTAAAACTTAAACAAAATCCAATAAAATTAAAAACTAATCACTATTTAAATGAGCATAAATAAGCACAAAACAATAATAGAGAAGTAATATATAAATTTAAAAATCATATTAAAAAAATTGTAAATAAAAAAAACCAAAGAATGAGATCAAGCATAGCACCTGGCTCATGAGTAGAGGGCCTGCACACATGCTTTTTTTGTAAGATAATTGGGTGGATGACATGTCGTCTGCCTTAATTCAATTTGAAAAAAAAAAAAAAAGATATGTCGTCTGACATACACAGATTGCGAGCACTGTGGTTACTGAAAAATTAGAGTGCATTGTTTTTGTCCTTTAAAAACCAATTTCCAACCCCAAACACCTAAAAAATACTCTCACAACCCATCCTTAACCTCCAAAAGTGCAAAAACTGGTCCAAAATCATGAATCAACTCGGAACCTAATTTCTTCCCCAGCTCGGATCTTTTTTTTAGGCATTTTTAATGTAACAAAACATCTAATTTAAACTTTTCTTGTCATATGAAATCATTTAGAACAAAAATCTAATGTTTTGGTGGTTAGAACCGTTAAAATGATGTTTTTCTTTCTAGATTGGATTTATGTGATTGCCTCTCTCTCCTTTCACTCAATAAAGATTGAAAATGATGAAATTAAAATTTAGTATCGAAATAAATATTTCAAAAATGCATAGGACTGGTCACCATATAATAAATAAAAATATGGTGGACAAAAATATACTTCATTAACAAATTCAAATGCACAAAAAAAAATTGTGAAAAAAATAAACTTGTTTTGCAATTAAACCCTCACCTTAAAAAAAAAATATGCAATTGAGTTTTAATTTGAATTTAATTGTGAAAAAAGTTTTAAAAATCAAATTAAAATTTATTAAAAATTTTAATATTATAGTCTACAATGAAAATATAAAAGGATGAATAATGATGTTGATATAGTAAAAACATCTTATCATTTAGCTTTACAGATAAAGATAATATATAATAATATGTCAAAGTTTTATAATTGTGTCTGAGTATTTAAGACGAATCACATTTCTTTGTTTCGCGTGAAAGAAATTAAAAAGAAAATGAAAAAGAAAAGTCATTGAGTGGAACTCAAATACCCGGATCACGTGTTTTCGGGTCTTGAATCCCGCCGACAAAACCCGAGATTCACATTTGAATTGAACTGGTCAACAAACTAAACCAACGCCTTTTTCGGGATTTGATGAGATTTTTTTTTTTTTTTTTTTTTATCTTCAACACATTGCGGAACAGTTCAGGCTGCGTGGTACTGTGTTAATGATTATTGGGTAACTATTTTTTTTTAGAATGTTTTTTTTTAAACATATTGAAATAATTTTTTTATTTTAAAATTTATTATTGTTATTAGATGAAAATAATTTAAAAATATAAAAAATTATTTTGAAATAAAGAAAAAATAAAAAATTTCAAAACTTTTTAAAATATATAAAAAAACCCCTCTTGTTAAGAAATAAATAGTGTATAAAACATGGAAAGGAAATCCGGATACAAAAACTGATGGAATCAAAATACCAACGAACAAAACGAAGGCATGGGTTGTACGAATTTTATCTTCCCAAAGCAAGCGAATACTTCTCCTGGACGTTTCAATCGTCCAAATGCAGTTCTCCTGCGCGTGGGTCGAGACTCTTAAAATGGCCTCCCTAAAGTCCATGACGCTCTCTACAACTACTGGCGCCGCAAACGCAAAGGGGGACCTACTCCCATTACTCCGCACGTGATATGTTTTTTTTATATATATAATATGATTGAGTTTGTTTTTTTTTTAAAATTTTATTTTTAAAAAATTATTTTTGATATTAATATATTAAAATTATTTTAAAAATTAAAAAAATATTAATTAAAAAAAATAAGCTTTATTACTTTCCATGTTGACCGCGGTAACTTAACCACGGTTAGATTAATTTATGTATTTATGAGTTTAACATGTTGTCAACTGTTTTATGTAACGTAAAATTTAGATCAAGAGCCGCCTCTACCATTAGATATGTTATTGTAACGCCAATTACTTTTAATATAAGAGATTGACTTTTGATGATTGATTATCATAAGAAATTGACTTCATTTTAGAGTTGTATTAATTTAGTTTACATGATTAGTTGAGAGTTCATATAAAATATATCTTAAATTTTTTATATTATTATTAAATTTGTTCTAATAAATTAAACTTTAAAACTTTAAATTTGATTTTTTTTCAAATATAAATTTCAAATTAAATTATATTAGAGTTATTTTAATGTAATCTAAATATTTTTTTTTGTATTCAAATATAAAAAACAAATAGAAGACATTTGAATTAAAAAACAACCTCAAAAACATGTAAGAAGTAATTTGAATTAAAAAAAAGAAGAAGTGCAGTCCTAGGTCAATCTCGCACTCCTTTGCTATAATTTTTTTTCTTTTATAAAGGATAGATAACATATTATTTGTTATTATTTTTTTTTAAAAGAAAAAAAAACAAACAGCAGGTCGCCTGATACTGTTGCCCAGCTTAAAATTCGAGCATCAATCATTGTGGTGCTCACAAAATTATAGGGTGGAGATTTTTAGGTTGAAAATCTATGTTTTAACTCATTTCATCTCAAAACATCTAAAACCATCATAAAAGCTTTTCTAAACCACATACTAAACTCATAAGGCCCCAAAATCATCTAAGAAAATCAAATTAATTGAATCTCAAAAATCAAAACTGAACTTGATCTCTGTTTTCAAACATTTTTAAAGGGAAAACCTACCAACATGAAACTCTTATTGTGGAATGAAACTTGTTGATACCAAATTTAATAATTGTTGTTGTTGGAATTATGACAACCAATTATTTTCTCTTCTTTTTTATTTTCAACAACTTTCTTTCTAACTCAAGGATTGAAAAATAAACAAAATAAAATTTTAAAAAAACAATTTGTAAATTTGAGATGCGCCATGTATTTTCTTTGTATTTCACATTTCAGTTCTCTATATTTTATTGTATTTCAACAATAATTTTGAACCTAATTTCAAATAATTAGACGGTAAAATGATACGATTGAAAAAGTGTTTGACGATTATTTTTCATTTTATATTTCTACTATAATTTAGAATCAAATTTTATATAATTATATAGTAAAATTACGCAACTAAAAATATAAATTAAAAAAAATTGGGCAAGAGGATCACTGTTTATGTAAACAGTGGCTGCCTTCAAATTTTTTAGTTTTTGTTAAATATATATAAATAAATAAAACTAGGGGTAGAATATGCTTCTATACAGAGAATAAA
>Ga0325414_1002851_pt1 | contig 17786 bp, 13 predicted proteins | sample PopdelMetagenome_8_FD_206183 | JGI IMG/M metagenome (GOLD analysis project Ga0325414, IMG submission 206183) | Populus deltoides microbial communities from Bellville, Georgia, United States - Leaf-PdKOR-R3 | ecosystem: Host-associated > Plants > Phyllosphere > Phylloplane/Leaf | place: USA... | reverse complement strand
ATATTTTTTGGAATATTGGCCAATACCCTTTGGAGTTTTACAAACATGTTGTAAAATCCAGAAATGCAAGAAAATAATTTTTTGTTGTGTTTAAGAAATCCATGCGAAAACACATTTTCGAAACTTCCAATATTTTTTTTATATAAAAAGAACGTTCAAAACATGTTAGAGTATTGGCCGTATGCAACACACAAGAAAATATTTTTTTGTTTTTTCAGACATATATACATACATATATTTGCAACATTTCATGGAAAAAATCGGGTATTTTAATACCAGATTTGTATTTTCACAATAAAAAAAAATAACAAACCATAAACTAAATACACGAGAAAAACCAACAATATTATTATTATTTTTTGGGCTGGGTCCGGCTCGGCCCATGTGGCTGGGCTGAACCCAGCAGGCCTAGCCGGGTCACTGGCCCAAACCAATGACCCAGCTGGGCACTGTTGCAGATTGCATGCGTGAATTACTCACGCATGCACTGCATAATGTGAAGGTAATTAATTTACCTTCGTACAGTGCCCAGATGCTTTAGTAAATGCAAAACAAGAACAGGGAAAGAAAGACTTACCTGGAGAGGCAGCGGCTGGAGGCGAAGTGGAGGAAGACGACTGGTTGTTGCTCACGAAGGACGCCCCTGCTCGCTGTTCACGGTGGAGCCAGGCTTGCCGGCTGTTGTCGCTGCTTGTTTCAGGCGCGGTTGCAGACGAAACGGGAAATGGTGGCCCACTGGCTGGTCAATATTTCTCCTCTGTTTCTCGTGTTAGTACTGGAAGGGAAGGATGACTTCTGCTGATTCTGCTACTGCGGCTGAGGAAAGGTGTGGCTTCTGCTGGTTCCATCTGGTTTTGAATGTTATCAGGCGCGCGGGGCTGAGCTGAGGGAGAAAAAAAATGAATGGAAAGCCGTTTCTGGGGGGGCTGTGTTGACAGAGAGGGAAGGCCTGTAAATGGTGTTTACGATGGTTGCAGGCTGGGGGAGTGAGGTCTGGCGAAGGGGCTGCAACCGATAGAGAGAGATGAGGAGGTGGTGACCAGATGCTCTAAGTCGGCTAAGACAGGGGAAGAGAGGCTTGTGTCCGAGTGTCTGTGGAGAATAGCAGGTGAGTGAGGAAGAAGAAGGTGAAGGGCGAAAAGCTGGGGCGTCAGTTTTGGTTTTTTTCCAAGGGAAGTGGGGGTCTGCTTTGTTTTCAAAAAAAATAAGAGGGGGGGAAGGGCTCGGTTTCGGCTGGTAGAAAAAAATAGGTTTAGGGTTTTGTTTTTTTTTCCTGGTTGCCCTAAAATTTTCTCTTTAAAAATTGTACTACGTAAATTTTCTCCCCTCCAGCATATGACTGGATGCTCACTTATATAGAAAATCTCTACATGTTTTATTTAAGGAAATATTGCAATAATTATTGTAGAGATTGTCTTCTATAACCAGCACCAACAAATCCTATATATATGGTATTTTTTTTTATTGCAGTGATTATTTTCCATAACCAGCACGAATCAAATCATATATCTATGGTATTTTATATTGCAGTAATTATATATGATTCAGTAATTATCTCCTTGAAATATTGCTTCTTTAATATTAGCCTTGATGCTCTATGTTGTCACCACATGTAAACCCTTATTTTTTTAAAAAAAAATTATTAAAACATGGGCCAAAAATTGGGTAGCAACACTTGTGATGATAATGATTCTATTTTATGGCACAAAAGGCTGGGCCATTTCAATTATGCAACCTTAAAAAGGATGGTTGATCTAAAGATGACCTCTTATTTACCAGAAATACAAGAACAAAATAATGTTTGTGAAGCTTGTCAACTAGAAAAGCAGACTATAATTGTTTTTCCTGACACTGCATTTAAAGCAACATCAAAACTCTAGTTGATACACACAGATGTGTGTCGCCCAATACATAATGAATCTTTGAATGGCTCAAAGTACTTTTTATTATTTGTTGATGACTATAGCAAGTTCTGCTGGGTTTATTTTCTTACAACTAAAGCTAATGTGTTTGCTGAGTTTGTAAGGTTTAAAACAATAGTTGAGCTAGAAATAAGAAACAAACTGAAGATGTTAAGGTCTACCAATAGGGGTGAGTATACCTCTTGATAATTTGAGGGATAATTGGCAAAAGAGGGATCAAACATTAGCTAACAGTTCCTTATACTCCACACCAGAATGGTGTCAGTGAGAGGAGAAACCGAACATTGATGGAGATGGCAAGATGTTTGCTATATGAGAAGAAAATGTAATTAAAATTCTAGGCAGAGGCATTAAACACAGTATCTTACCTTCTAAATCGTATGGCCACAAGAGTTTTGGGAGACAAGACTCCTTATGAAATCTTGTATGGTTTTAAACCTAGTGTTGATTATTTAAAAGTTTTTGGCTGCCCTTGTTATGTCTTGAAACTTGTAGTTAAAAGGAGAAAACTTGATCAAAAGGTTGATTTAAGAATTCTTATACGCTATAGCACTAAATCTAAGGCCTGTAAAATCTATGATCTTAAATTTAATAAAGTGATTGCTAGAGATGTAAAAGTTGCAGAATGTGTTACTTGGAACTAGGAAACTACATCAATTGAAGGGATTAAAAAAAAGTGACAAATTAAAATGGATGTTGAGAGGATGATGATGTTTTTGATAATAAACCAGTAAAGGGGATAAGGTCCTCAACTGACGTTTACAACAGGTGCAACATTGCTGAAGCAAAACCAATAGATTTTGAAGAAGCAATCAACTCACAAGTGTGGATAACAACAATGAAGGAGGTGCTCACTATGATAGAAAAGAAGGAAACATAGATGCTAGTTGACAGACTAGTTCACAAGAAGGTAATAGGTGTGAAGTGGATTTTCAAAACCAAATTACATACAGATGAGAATATCAACAAGCACAAAGCAAGGCTTATAGTAAAAGGGTATTCACAAGAACCAAATGTTGATTTCACAAACACGTTTGCAGGTATTTATTTCACTAACACGTTTGCTCCAGTTTCTAGGCTTGATACAATAAAGCTTTTGCTTGCTTTAATAGAACAAAATGGTTGGTATATCTTTCAATTAGATGTCATGTCTGCTTTTCTTAACGATGTTCTAAATGAAGAAATATATGTTGAACAACCTGATGGCTTTGAAGAAGAGAAAGAGATTACATCAAACAATGTGTATTTGTTAAAGAAGGCTTTGTATGGACTCAAACAGGCTCCTAGAGCTTGGTACAACAAATTGGATAGTCACCTTTTAAGCTTAGGCTTTGAAAGGAGTATAAATGAAGTAACTTTACATGTAAAGCATGTTGATAAGCATAAACTGGTCATGCTAATATATGTAGATGATTTACTGATTACAAGAGATAAGGAGCAGCTTATATAGGAGTTTAAAACCAATATGAAGGATAAGTTTGAGATGAACGAACATGGTATGCTATCATATTTCTTAGGCATGAAAGTAACTCAATTTGAGCAAGGTTATTTTCTATATCAGAAGAGGTTTACAGTGAAGACACTTTCAACTTTTTCAGAATCTCCTTAGTATACTTCTTTTTACATATGAAGATTCCATCATTGCTTTGTTTTACCTTAATTCCAAGGAAGTAAGACATCAAACCAAGGTCTGTCATCTCCAATACATTGAGCATTTCAGCCTTGAACTCTTCTATTGGTGTCTTATCACTTCCTGTTACAAGTAAGTCATCAACATAAATATATACAATAATTAAGTTTGTATCAGTTCCTTTTACATATAATGGCCTCACTCAGACTTTTAACAAAGCCAAGTTTATATAGATGCTCATCAATTCTACTATACCATGCTCTAGGAACCTGTTTAAGGTCATATAAAGCCTTCTTCAACAAGTAGACCTTCTCCTATTGTCCCTTGACTTCAAAACCTCTTGGTTGTTTTATGTAAATCTCCTCTTGCAGATATCCATTCAGAAACGCAAATTTTACATCTAACTGATAAACTTTCCAATCCTTTTATGCAGACAATGCAAGTAGCAATTTGATTGTATCAAGTCATACTACCGGTGCAAAGGTTTCTAAGAAGTCCACTCCAAACACTTGAGCAAAGCCCTTCACAACTAATTTGACTTTGTATTTGTTTATAGAACCATTTGCATTTTGTTTGTTTATATAAACCCATTTGACTCCTATGGCCTTTTTATGTAAAGGCTTGTCCATCAAACCCAGGTATCATTCTTTTCGATCATTCTAAGTTCTTTTTTTATTGCTTTAATCCATTTGTTATTCTTCACTACCTCCTCAAATTCTGCAGGCTCACAAATAGCAATATTGCTACTTTCATAAATCTCAGATAACGATCTTGTACCTCTAACCGACTCATAATCAATATTGTCATTAATAATCTCCCAAGTTGAAGATTCCTTCTTCTCTGTTGACGATTCATGCTTCTCTTCTGGTTCCTCTCATTTCCATTGTTTATCTTCCATGAAGTTAACATCTCTACTTATTAGAATTTTCTTATTTTGAGGTTGGAAGATTATGTAAGCTTTTGATGGACTGTTGTATCCAATGAACACACCTGGTTCAGCCTTCTTATCCAGCTTGTCTCTTTTAACCTGTGGCACATAAGTGAAACAAAGGCAACCAAAGATTTTCAAATGTTGCAGGTCTAGTTTATATCCAAACCAAGCTTCAAATGAAATTATTTTCTGCAATGCATTAGTTGGCATTCTGTTTAGCAAATAAACTGATATGTTTGCAACTTTAGCCATAGTTTCTTTAACAGCTCTTTTTCAAGTAGCATGCATCTAGTCCTTTTCATAATGCTCCTGTTTTTTCTTTTACTCACATCATTCTATTATAGAGTGTAAGGTGTTGTAAGTTGGTGTTTAATCCTAGATTCATCACAGAATTGTTGACATCTTCCATTTGTATATTCCTTTCCATTATCAGACCTTCATTTCTGAATCCTGCATCCACTTTGGTTTTCCACCCATATTTTATACTTCCAGAATAGATTAGCAACTTCATATTTGAATTTAAGAACAAAAATCCAATAAAATCTGGAATAATCATCTATAAAGATTATGTAGTATGTGTTACCATTTAGTGAAGCTATTCTCTAGAGACCTTTAACATTTGTATGTACAGTTAAAGTTTATATGTTGCTCACCATGTAGTTTGAGGGAAAGGTTTTCTAGCTTGCTTCTCATATTGACATGTTGCACAGTTGGTTGATTTGTTCTCTAGTTTTGGAACACTTCTTACAAGATTGTGTTTTTGCATATACATTAGCCCGACATGATAAAAATGCCCAAGCCTTCTATGCCACAATTGGTCATTAAATGTTTTTATGGGAAAAACACTTTTCTCCTCCTCCATAAGATTCAAAGTTAAACTTTTTGCTTTCATTTTCACTTTGAAAACGTTGTTTCCTATATTGTCTTTGATTAAGCATCATTTGTCTTCAAATATCACTTTGAAACCTTTCTCCATAAGTTGTCCAATACTGAGAAAATTTTATTCAATGTCAGACACATATAATACATCTAAGATGTACTTCAAACCTGATAAATTGTTTATAGTAACAATTCATTTGCCTTTAACAGAAATATAATCACCATTTTCAATTTTGACTTTGGAAATAATAATTTTATCAAGTTTCTTGAACAATTCCTGATTATTTATCATGTGATTTGGGCAACCACTATCAATTAACCTAGAATCACTCGAGCTGTTGCGTGTTGAAAAACATGATTCAACAAACTGCTGCTCTTCTTCAAGTTGTTGAGCAATAGTTTTCCCTTTTTCTTTATATTATTGTGATCTGCAGATTCTTTCATTGTATCTAGTCTAACCATATTTTCTACACTTAATGTCTGGCCCCTACCAATATTTGTTTTATTGGTGATTTGTTATTTTACATTAAGGACATGGTGGATATGTCTCCTCCTTGTTTTTGTAATTTTCAGCCTTTTACTTCTTGTTGAATCTCTTGTCTTTGCCTTCTCTTGGGTATTGAGCACTTGCTTGAGATGCCCCATGCATTGATTCCTCATGTCTCATCAATCTTCTCTGCTCTTGTGCTTGCAAAGCATTTACCAATTCTCAAATAGATATATTGATTAAGTCTTTTGACTCTTCTAATGAAGAAATCTTAGACTCATATTTTTCAAGCATGGTTACCAGTATTTTTTGCACAATTCGGTCATCAGAAAATTCCTTTCAAAGCATTCTTACTTTGTTTATTATGCTTAGTAATTTGTCAGCATAATCTTCAATATTTTCTATCTCCGTCATTTTTTGCATTTCAAATTCTCTACTTAAGTTGAAGCCTACATATTTTTAATTCTTTCATTGCCTTAATATTCTTTTTTGAAATAGTCCCAAATACCTTTTGCAGATTTCATATTCATGATTCTTGTTATATATTGTTTTTGACACTATAGCATATAACCAAGCTTTAGCTTTGGACTTGTCTTTTTTTCCTTGTGGATCTTTAGTTGAGCTATTGTTTGATTTGCTGGTAAATCAAGAACAACATAGTTTTCTTTTACAGCTTCCCAAAGATCTAATGCTTTTAGATGAATTTGCATTCTAATGGCCCAAGTTTCATAATTATCACCATTGAAGACTAGTGGTGAACCGTGTGAGATGATCGAGTCAGTTTCCTTTTCTAGTGTTCTTTTTGGTTTTGTATTTGTGGTTTAGTTTGGTTTGGTTTGTGTTTTAGTTGCTTCAACTCACAAGTCCCTCAGGATAATTATGGCTTTAATACCAATTTGTTAATTGTTTTACACTAAGTGCAGAACATGAACATAAATAATAACAAGATGAAGGAAAATAAGGGAGATAATTTTATTGATTTCAGAACACTCTTAATAGAGATATAGTTTTAGTTCAAAACAAAAACTATTAAATTTGAAAATTACATAACAAACAAATCAAATACAATCAGATTTATTCCTAAAGAATTGATCTTCAAATAGAGACCTTCAACAGCAAAATCTCCTGATCTTCTGCATCTTTTAAGGCATTCTTTCAACAAAGTTCACATATAGTGGAAAGGAGAAGCTGAGGTGTTGGTTCTTGCCTTTTGTACCAGATATCTTGATTCAAATGGTACATTGCAGTCCATTGATAAATATATGGATTTCTTCAAGGCCTCTATTGATGATATAGCTTTTTGTAGCTTGCACTGTGTTGTTATTGCATATAGACCATATAATCGGACAAAGTTCTAGTTGATCATCAACAACTAACTCAATGGGTTATTCCTCAAAATGATCTTATCTTGCTTATAATTATTGGCATAAAGGGCCCATGTTGTCCAGAACTGAGAGATGTTGTTTGAGTGTGTCAAAATATTGTTGTTAAAGTACATGTTGAATCCTATAAATAGATTGTGCGGAACAAACGTAAAAAAAGACAAGTTGTGTGGAAGAATGAATTTTATTAATTGCATAACTCTTTTAAATAGAGTTTTTGTTTAACAGAAAAACAATCAAACCTACTGATTAGATAAAAAATTTCTAATAACAAAAAAAAAAACAGAATTTATTCTTAAAGACTTGATCTACAAGTAGAAATCTTCTAGCTAATCTTCTCCTCAGCAACCTCATGATCTTCTGCAGCTTTTAAGGCATTCTTTCAACACTTCTCCTTGTCTTAACATAAGTAGACACCTAGCTTGCTTCTTAATTCTTCAAAATTTTCTTTTGAAAGAGCTTTAATTAACATATCTGCAATTTGGTCATTAGTTTTGCAATAAAGCAAAATAACTTCACCTTCTTTCTGGACTTCTATTAAAACTTACAAATAGATTTTAAGGTGTTTAGTACTGCTATGGAAAACATAATTATTTGCAATAAAAATTGTAGCCTGGTTGTCAACATAAATTTATGTTGGCTCAAGTTGATCCAAATGCAAATATGCAAGTATTTTCCTGATCCAAATTACTTGGTTTATAGCAGTAGTAGTTGCTACATATTCAACTTTAGTTGTGCTTTGAGCAACAATGTCTTGCTTTCTTGAACACCAAGAGAACATTCTTGATTAAAAGCTAAAACAATAGTTTGTAGTACTTTTTATATCATCCACAAATCCTGCCCAATCACTATCAGAATAGCCATGAAGCATAAATTTCTGAAGAAGATAAAATTTTATACCATAGTTCACACTACCCTTGATATATCTTACAATTCTTTTTGGCAGCTTGAAAATGTAATTCACTATCACAATGTTGTTGTAAGATACATCAAACACTCAATTAAGCTCTTGTACTGACCTGCATCAACTTTGTCTGCTTCATCATCCTTGTTGAATTTTTCCTTCTGATTTAAAGGAGTGCTTGTGCTTTTTCATTTCTCCATGTGAAACTTTTTCAGTATCTCCCTAGCATACTTTTTTTGACATATAAAGATTCCATCATGGCTTTGCTTCACCTCCATTCCTAGAAAATATGACAACAAACCAAGATATGTCATCTCAAATACTTTGAGTATTTCAGCCTTGAACTCTTTTATTAGTTTCTCATCATTTCTTAGTATAAGCAAATCATCAACATAAATAAATACAATAATAAAATTTGTATTTGTTTCTTTTACATATAATGTGGCCTCACTTGGACTTTTAACAAAGCCAAGTTTATGAAGATATTCATCAATTCTATTATATCATGCCTTAGGAGCCTATTTAAGACCATCTAATGCCTTCTTTAACAAGTAGACCTTCACATCTTACCTCTTGGCATTAAAACCTTTTGGTTGTTCTATAAAAATCTCCTCATACAGATAACCATTCAAAAAAATAGATTTTACATCTAACTGATAAATTTTTCCGACCCTTCTATGCTAACGGTACAAGTAGCGTTCTGATTGTATCAAGTTATATTACAAGTGAAAAAGATTCTGAGAAGTCCACTCCAAACACTTGAGCATAACCCTTCACAACTAATCTGGCCCTATATTTGTTTATAGAACCATTTACATTAAGTTTGGTTCTATAAATCCATTTGACTCTTATAGGCTTTTTTTTATAGAGGTTTGTCCACCAACACTTAGGTATCATTCTTTTCAATTATTCTAAGCTCTTTTTTCATTGCTTTAATTCATTCATCATTCTTTACTGCCTCTTTAAACTCTGCAAGCTCACAAACAACAATGTTACTTCTTTCATAAACATCAGATAAAGATCTTATACCTTTGTTTGGCTCATCATCAATGTTGTCACCAACAACTTTCCAGGTTGATGATTCTTGTTTCTCTTTTGGTTCCTCCCATTTTCATTGTTTGTCTTCCATAAAGTTAGCAACTCTACTTACCAAAATTTTCCCATTTTGTGGTTGAAAACTTTTATAGGCATTGGAAGGATTGTTGTATCCAATGAATACTTTTGGTTTAGCCTTTCTATCCAGCTTGTCTCTTTTAACTCGTGGCACATAAGTAAAAAAAAAAGGCAACCAAAAGTTTTAAAATGTTGCAAGTTCGGTTTGTATCCAAACCAAGCTTCAAATTCTTTACTAGAAAGCATTGGTTGACATCATGTTCAATAGATACACTGCTATGTTTGCATCCTCATCCTATAGTTTCTTTGGCATCTCTTTTTCATGAAGAATGCATCTAATCATCTCCATGATACTCCTATTTTTTCTTTCACTCACACCATTCTATTATAGTGTGTATAGTGTTGTAAGTTGGTGTTCAATGCCAAATTCATCACAAAATTGTTGAAATCTTCCACTAGTCTATTCCTTCTCATTGTTAGACCTTATAGTATGTATCCTACAATCACTTTGATTTTCCACCTATGTTTTATACTGTTACGACTGGATTCCTAGATCCATGACTGGCACATAGGCAAGGTTCCCCTCCAGGGTTCCAAACCTATCCGAACCCAAACTCACATACAAACTTATCATATAAATAACTAAATCAGAGTTCAACGCAATAATAATAACAAAACTAACTTCATAATATAATTTGATTATATTAATATAAGAGTTAATACAAATTCGTAGTTGTGGAGCACTAAAGAGACATAAAGGAAACATACAAATTATAACCAAAAAAGCAGGTTCTGAAGGTCCAACAAAAGTGACATGCTAACAAGTTATAAGCCTGAAAAAGATAAATAATGAGAGAGTGAGTTCAACAACTCAATGAGTAGATAATGTTCAATATAGATACACGAGGTAATATAACAATAAGAAATATATATTCACAATTATGACTTTAGGTTCTTATAGAAAGGTTTCTCAAATAAATCATAACAAGAATATCATAAGGTAAAGCTCGTTAGAAAATCAAAATGCAATGAGCATGAGACTCCATACTATGGGATGATCAGTTCACACAAGTTGGTAACTCCTCCAACCAACTAGGATTTAGACATGATGTGTGCAAAGATTAACACTACCTTGCTAGCATGGATATTCTCACTAGCATACCATAGGTTCATATGATAATGAAATGGACAAATTCATATCTCAAGGCTCAATTCATGACATCAATTAAATGAGGAGCTATTAATTCAGAAGTCAATTCCAAAGTATATATTGACTTATATCAAGAACTCAGATTCAACAATTGATCATGCTTTATCATAACAAGAACTATAATCAACATATATATTATCAAGAAGCATGATCCAATTCATTTAACAATTCAAATATTTATACTATTTCTCATGCATATGGAAAAGAAAGCAAATATCGAAGGAATTCCTATTAATATCCTGCATGTAGAATATTCAAAAATGACTCGAAAAGAACGTACAACTTATTTAATACACTTAACTAAGGTTCTATTATATAACCACATATGTTTTTGAACTAAACTAGTCATTGTTTCCAAAAACCCAAAAATTAAATAGTTTTTCCAAAATCTAATTCATAAGAAAAAAAAAATAAAGTTGATAATAATTCACTAAATAACCCTAAATTATTCATCAAACCAATCTGAAAAAGCTAATCTTACAGCTAGAGACCAATCTAGAATTTTATCATATTTTTAGGGGTCAAATTATAATTTTATCAAATTAGACCAAACTATAAATGTGATAAATTCATAACTATACTGGAATTTCACCCATAATTTTGTCCAGAATCTCTAACTATGCTCCAGGGACCATTCTGGAATTTTATCAAATTTTTATTAGTCAAATTGGAGGACCAAACTGAAAATGTCATAAATTCATAACTATATTGGAATTTTTCCCATAATTCATTCTCAGTTCTGTCCAGAATCTCAAATTATGCTCTAGGGACCATTTTGGAATTTTATCAAATTTTTAGGGTCAAATTGTAATTTTTTCAAATTGGAGGACCAAACTTAAAATGTCATAAATTCGTAACTATACTAGAATTTTGCCTATAATTCATCCTCCATTCTATCCAGAATCTCAAATTATACTCTAAGGACCAATCTATATTGTTTCCAAAGTTCGGAGACTAAACTGTAATTTTCACAAATTAAAGGACCAAACTGAAATTTCATCATCTTTAACCTCAAACCCAGATTTTTCCACAGATCACATACTTATATATCAAGATTTCAAACTTAAATTCATCATTTATACAAGCCTAGACTCAAAATCATCTTTACCTAAAATATTCCAAAATCAATTAAATAACTCATTACCCATAACAATAAACTCATAATATTCCAATCAATTCATCAATCAAACCCAAAACAAAATCTTCAAAACCCTAATATTCAACATAACATAAAACTAAAGCTAAAGAAAACACATTTATACACATCAAAGCATAAATCTTACCTTTTAAATTTATACACATCAAAGCATAAACCCTCTTTTCTCTTCTTCTTCTTTCCCTTTTCTTCTCTCCTACCAGCTCTCACTCTCAAATTTCAGATCCCTCTTTCTTTTTTTCTTTTTTTTTTTCTATTTATACTTATCAAATTTTATTCAATTACCACAATACCTCTTATTCATTTATACTTACTTCTATGCCTCCAAGGGCTTTGTTACCTTTTTTCTATTCTCTTTTATTTTCAAAACATCACAATCTACCCACCTTATAAAAGTTTTGTACTCGAATAAAGGCTGGACTGAACTAGATAACCCCGAAGTTAATGACTGTCTCTTAAGGCAATCTCTGATCTTATGACCTATCTGGCCACAACTGAAACAAGCCTTGGTACTTCTATAGCAGTCTATATTAGTATGACCTCCACCATAATGCTAACATGAAGAACTATCCCTAGATGAAACAAATGAGCTATGAGGTGCAGTCTGAACTAAACTCTAAGTACCATTATTACCACTCTGACTGCCTGAGCCACTAGCTGAAGGTCTCTATCTAAACCTCCTCTGAACCTATGAGCCCTGACGACCACATCGTCCCCTAGATGGACCTACACTTGATCCTTGTTGTCTAAAAAACTGGCCCTCTTTTCTAGGCCTCTTAGACTAGCCTACAACCATGTCCTCTAATTCTCTGCCTCTATCAACCTGGCGCTATCAATAGTTGTGGAGTAGGATGAAAACACCTGTGACACCATATATATCAAGGATTTGAGTCCTCTAATGAACCTCTTTACTTTCCACTCCTTAATGAGTAAAAGATGTTCCACATACCTGGACAGCTGAGTGAACTTTAGATCATACTCATCCATTGTCATACTTCCTTGAGATAGCCTCTCAAACTCATAAAGTCAAGCATCCCTAACACTCTAAGGGAGAAACCTGTCTAAAAACATGATGCTAAACTTCTTCCATGTCCACTGAGCCTCTACTAGCCTTGCTCTCTTCCTAGACTCAAACCAAGAGATTGTCACATCTCCTTCCAGCATGAACGATGTCAAACTCATAGCCCGGTGGTCTGTACATCCTAAAGCTTCGCACCATCGCCAGATATCGTCTAGGAACCTCTGATGATCTTCTAAATTGTCCATCCCAGTGAAGGTAGGAGGTGCCAACTTCATGAAGTCATTCAACGACACATTGACTTACTAAACAGTTATGGGATGATGATGGTACATCTCTATCCCTTCTCCTATCTTTCTCCATAGTAAACTTTATCCAGATCCGCATAACTTGGCTAAGCTGCTGAAACTCTATAACAAGCTCAGGGTCAGCTACCCCTACAGCTGTTTCATCAACCATATTTTGCTCTTCTATCTTCTAAGGTTCCTCATCCACTAGTGGAGGTACCTTTTCAACATGTTGAGGTATGGGTGCACTAAGCCTTCTTCTCTGTCTTGCAGTCCTCAACCGCACAACAGGAACGTAATCTTGATCATCATCTACTCTAATAGTACAAGTTATTTATCTATTCCTCGACATTTCCTATAAAAAAATGAAACGGATCCTAATGCTAATACTTATTACGAAATTAATTACACTATTGTTTCTTTAACATAAAGCTCTGATACCAAGTTTGTCACGACCCGATTCCTGGATCCATGTCTGACATAATAACATGATAATTATCATAGAATTATAGGAAAACATATCTATCACAAAGAAAGAATACATGCTTGATGAGAATTCAGAATTTCAAAGACAACAAACAAGATGATACGGATCCTAATGCTCCATTTATTATGAAATTAATTATGCTATTATTTCTTTAACGTAAAGCTCTGATACCAAGTTTGCCACGACTCGATTCCCGAATCCATGACCGACACATAGGTGAAGTCCCCCTCCAGGGTTCCATACCTATACGAACCCAAACTCACATACAAACTTATCCTATAAATAACTCAATTAGAGTTCAACACAACAGTAATAACAAAACTAACTTCATAATATTTGATTATCTTAATACAAGAGTTAATATAAATTCGTAGTTGTGGAGCACTAACTAGACATAAAGGAAACGTACAAATTACAACAACAAAAAAATAGGTTCTAAAGGTCTAATAAAAGTAACATGCTAACAAGCTATAAGCCTAAAAAAGATAAATAATAAGAGGGTGAGTTAAATAACTCAGTGAGTAGATAACGTTCAATATACATACACGAGATAATACAACAATAAAGAATAAATATTCACAACTATGACTTTAGGTTCTTATAGGAAGGTTTCTCAAATAGGCCATAACAATAATATCATAAGATAAAGCTCGTTAGAAAATCCAAATGCAATGAGCATGAGGCTCCATACTGTGGGATGATCAGTCCACACATGTTGGTGACTCCCCCGACCAACTAGGGTTCAGATACGATGTGCACAAAGACTAACACTACCCTATTAGCATGGGTATTCTAAGTGGCATACCATAGGTTCATATCATAATGAAACAGAGAAATTAATACCTCAAGGCTCAACTCATGACTTCAATTAAATGAGGAGCTATCAATTCAGAAGTCAATTCAAAAGTATATATTGGCTCATATCAAGAATTCAAATTCAACAATTGATGATGTTTTATCGTAACAAGAACAGTAATCAACATATATATTATCAAGAAGCATGATCCAATTTGTATTAACAATTCAAATATTTATACTATTTCTCATGCATATAGAAAAACTATCCACTCATCTGACTCGAAAATGAATAGAACTCGAAAACAGATACTGAAGGAAATCCTACTAATGTCCCGCGAGTAGAATATCAGGTTTATTTGAATACAAAGAAGACATATTCAAAAACAACTCAAAAAGAACCTACAACCTATTTAATAAACTTAACTAAGGGTCTATTTCATAACCTTATATGTTTTTGAACTAAACTAGTCATTTTTTTCAAAAACCCAAAAATTAAACGGTTTTCCCGAAATCTAATTCATAAGAAAAAAATAATAAGAGTTGATAATAATTCACTAAATAACCCTAAATTATTCATCAAACTAATCTACAAAGGCTAATCTTACAGCTAGGGACCAATCTAGAATTTTATTTGATTTTTAGGGGTCAAATTATAATTTTGTCAAATTAGAGGACCAAACTCAAAATGTCATAAATTCATAACTATATTGTAATTTTGCCTGTAATTCATCCTCAGTTCTGTCCAGGATCTCAAATTATGCTCTAGGGACCATTCTAGAATTTTATCAAAATTTTAAGGTCAAATTGTAATTTTGTCAAATTGGAGAACCAAATTGAAAATATCATAAATTCACAACTGTATTGGAATTTTGCCTATAATTCATCCTCAATTCTTTCAAGAATCTTGCATTATGCTCCAAGGATCAATCTGTAATTTTTCCAAAGTTTGGGGACTAAATTGTATTTTTTACAATTTCAGGGACCAAACTGAAATTTCATCATCATCAACCTCGAACCTAAATTTTTACACAGACCCCCTACTGATATATCAAGATTTTTAACTCAAATTCATCATTTAAATAAACCATAACTCAAAATCATCATCTTTACTTAAAATCTTTCAAAATCAACTAAATAACTCATTACTCATAACAATCAACCCATAATATTCAAATCAATTCATCAATCAAACTCAAAACAAAATCTTCAAAACCCTAATATTCAATAAAACATAAAAATAAAGCTAAAGAAAACATATTTATACACATCAAAGCATAAATCTTACCTTTTAAACTTATTTTTTCAAACTCTTTTCTCATTCCTTTATATTTTCCTCTTTTCTCTTCTTCTTATTTTCCTTTTCTTCTCTCCTGCCGGCTCTCACTCTCAAATTTTAGATCCCTTTTTTTTTCTTTTCTTTTTTCTATTTATACTTATCAAGTTTTATTCAGTTACCACAATACTCATTATTCATTTATACTTACTTCTAAGCCTCCAAAGGTTTTGTTGCCTTTTCTTATTCTCTTTTATTTTCAAAACATCACATATACTTTTAAAATACATTAGCAACCTCAAATTTTAATTTAAGAAAATAAATCCAACAAAATTTGGAATAATCATTTATAAAGATTATGTAGTATCTACTACCATTTAGTGAAGTTGTTCTTTGAGGACATTCGACATCTGTGTGCACCAGTTAAAGTTGATGTGTTGCTCTCCATGTACTTTGAGGAAAAGGTTTTCTAGTTTGCTTTCTATATTGACAAGTTGCACAATTTGTTAGTCCATTCTTCTATCGTGGAACATCTCTCACAAGATTATGTTTATGTATGTACATCAGTCCAGTATGATGAAAATGCCAAACCTTTCTATGCCACAATTCTTCATTTCTTATATTTATGTTAAAAGCAATCTACTCCTCCTCTATAAGGTTTAGAGCCAAACCTTATGCTCTCATTTTCAACCTTTAATACATTGTTGCCTCTGTTGTCTTTGATCAATCACCATTTGTCTTCAAATATGACTTTGAAACCCTTGTTTATAAGTTGTCCAACACTTAGCAAATTTTGATCAATGTCAGGCAAATATAAAATGTATTTCAAACTTAACTAGTTGTCTATAACAACAATTTTTTTGCCTTTGACTAAAATACAATCACCATTTTCAATTTTAACTTTGGAAATAGTGGTCTTGTCAAGCTTTTTGAATAACTGTTGCTTGTTGCAAAGCATATTGCAACAGTGCACATGGTAACTGGTGCCCTTACGTACAAATCACCCCTCATACACAAGCCATCTTAGACAAGAGGATGGTGAAACAAAGAAATCAAGGTGCCACTCAAGTTTTGGTTCACTTGAAGGTGTCAATAAACCAATTCAACCCAAAAACTTAAGTTTTTAGGTGAGGTCCAAGATATGATTTATATTATTCTCTAACATACCCCCTCAAGTGAAAGCCTTTTGGACTTAAAATTTGCACAAGCTCACATTTTCTTGTGTTTAATTTTTATCAAATAAATAGGGATGGTGAGATTTGAACTCGTGACTGCTTGGTTATCAAGGCTCTGATATCATGTTAAAGAACCAATTCAACCCAAAAGTTTAAAACTTTTAGGTGAGGTCTTAAAATATAATTTATATTATTCTCTAACATCTTGTAGAAGGAGCACTCTTGCTATATAGTCTGTAACAAAATAAACAGGGAATAATGAGAAAATGATGAATTAACAGATTATATGATCGATCTCTCTCTCTCTCTCTCTCTCTCTCTCTCTCTCTCTCTCTCTCTCTCTCTCTCTCTCTCTCTCTCTCAAATTATACACTAATATGTAAACGCCATTACTAGATCTTGGCTACCAGCCATATCCACCACTAGAACTCCTCCTCTGGGTATTATCTAGATTGGTTCTTATTCATTCAAACCTGTTACACTTTGCTGATTGGTTCTTATTCATTCAAACCTGTTACACTTTGCTAATGCATTCGCAATACACTCTTGAATGGTCTTTGTGTTCACAAATGTGATTTTGAACCTGTGAAAGAACCAATTCAACCCAAAAATTTAAACTATTAAGTGAGATCCTAAGATATAATTTATATTATTCTCTAACACACACCCTCAAGTGAAAGTCTTTTGGACTTGAAACTTGCACAGTCTTACACTACCTTGTACTTAATTTTTATCAAATATATAGGGATGGTGAAATTCAAACTCTTGACCGCTTGGTCATCAAAGCTTTAATATCATGTAAGAGAACCAATTCAACCCAAAAGCTTAAGTTATTAAGTAAAGTCTCAAGATATAATTTATATTATTTTCTAACATAACTCATAATTAGCCAAGCTTCATTAGAGGAATTGCATGGACTTGTGCTGGATAACATAGAACTAGAACATGTGGATTACTCAATCTACTAAGATTTTCAAATATACTTTTTGTCAATAAACTTACAGTTCATTTCATTGTTCACGAAGAGGAGCGAGTATCGAAATTCCAAGTCCAAGAAGTCGTCTAAAGCCCAAGCACACTGCAGTAATGACCAGTAAAAAGAATGGGTCTTTCAGTGCTTTTGCAATGGTTGTG
>Ga0325414_1002849_pt1 | contig 17792 bp, 9 predicted proteins | sample PopdelMetagenome_8_FD_206183 | JGI IMG/M metagenome (GOLD analysis project Ga0325414, IMG submission 206183) | Populus deltoides microbial communities from Bellville, Georgia, United States - Leaf-PdKOR-R3 | ecosystem: Host-associated > Plants > Phyllosphere > Phylloplane/Leaf | place: USA... | reverse complement strand
GCAATGGCAATGGATAAGGATGATGATGATTATAATGATGGTCTTTACAAGGTGTAAGAAAGAAAATTGTTCCAAAAGACTTCCTTTCGACTACTGAAAGAGGGATTTTTCAATTTAGATTAGTTAAGATCCTGATCTCATTCAAACAAGAAAAAAGCGAAAGAAATCTCGATTGAAAGAAGAAAAAGAATGATGTCATTGAAACCCTTTGTAGAAATCTGTTCAACCTTTGTTTGTCCGTTTTGAGCTGTGGGATTCACTTTTATGATTTGTTGTCACACAAACCCCACACTACTCTTACTTTAGCCCTAAACAAACATTTTCTCCTATCATTCATTCTCACACTTTGATGCCAAAAACCCTCTACTCTCTTTCCCTCTCTTCTCATGGATCTAGCCTAGTTTTCAAGAAACAGCCTCTCAAAGAAGCAGATTTTCTTTCAAATTAAAATGGCAGCTGAGAAGCCTAGCTCTAAAGGGCAGGCATGGTTAGTGGATTAGTTTGCAAAGCTAACTAGTCTTCTCTTGCCCGTGTTTCTTTTTGCTCAAACATAGACTTTTTGTTCATGGCTTCTTTCTTGCAGGTTTTGCACAACTGGGCTGCCAAGTGACATTGTGATTGAAGTAGAGGACATGACCTTTCACCTCCACAAGGTAAAGTATAACCCTCGTAGCAATGTTCCATGTTCAAGTCATTTTCTTTCTTGCTCACTGGTGGCTCTGTATTCTCTTTTGGTGGTTTAGTTTCCTTTGACGTCAAGAAGTAGAAAGCTTCATCAACTAATAACAGAGCAAGAAAAAAATCCCACAACTTCAACCACTCAAAGAGATGACCACCAAGAAGAAACAGAAGAAGAAAGAGATGAAATTGAAGAAATCCTTTGTCAAATTTCTCTCCTGGACTTCCCAGGAGGCTCTGAAACTTTTGAGATGGCTGCAAAGTTTTGCTACGGTGTGAAGGTAGACTTAAATTCATCTATCATTGCTCCTCTTCGCTGTGCCGGAGAGTTTCTTGAAATGACAGAAGAGTATTCAGAAGATAATTTAATTTCCAAGACAGAGAGGTTTTTCTCGCAATCTGTGCTTAAAAGTCTTAAGGAGTCTATTAAGGCCTTAAAATCTTGCGAGCGGGTGATGCCACTCGCTGAGAGTTTAGGCATTACTGAGAGATGCATTGATTCTATTGCTTCGAGAGCTTCCTCTGTCGATCCAGCCTTGTTTGGCTGGCCGGTCAGCGAAGCAGCAAATGAGAATGTTAGAGCTGGTTCCAGTCAGGCCCTATGGAACGGGATTGGATCCACGGTAAGAAGAAAAGGAAGCGGTGCCAAAAGCAATAATGCGGATTCTTGGTTTGATGATTTGACACTTTTGAGCTTACAGTTGTTCAAGCGGTTGATTTTGGCTATGAAAGTGGGAGATCTGAAGCCGGAGATTGTAGAGAGCTGTTTAATGTACTATGCCAAGAAGCACATTCCTGGCATATCAAGATCAAATAGGAGGCCATCTTCTTCATCATCATCTTCAATTGCTTCAGAGCGTGAACAAAGGGAAGTGTTGGAGACTATTGTTTCCCATCTTCCATTGCACAAAAGTTCTAGATCTTCCACAACTACAAGGTTCTTATTTGGTTTGTTAAGAACAGCTAATATACTAAATGCAGCTGAAGAGTGTCGGTCCACATTGGAGAAGAAGATTGGGTTACAACTAGAGCAAGCAACACTAGATGATTTATTGATTCCTAGCTATTCATATTTGAACGAGACTTTATATGATGTGGATTGCTTGGAGAGAATCCTAGGCCACTTCTTGGATGGACTTGAAGAAGAGAGCAACGCAGGTGAGATTGAAGCTGGCGACGATGGTGGAGGTGGCAATGTGAGACCACCCACTTTAATGCTTGTAGGAAAGCTAATTGATGGCTATCTTGCCGAGATTGGATCAGATGCAAATTTAAAGTCTGATAGGTTCTACAATCTCGCAATTTCACTACCGGAGCAAGCTAGACTCTTTGATGATGGCCTTTACCGAGCTGTAGATGTGTACCTCAAGGTACATTTTGTTCATTGAGTTATTTTTAATTGTGCAATGAAATATTACGAGCAGTCATGTATTTTTGCATATTATAGATAGATTTAGTGCTGTGTTAATGTAGATCACCATTTCTATAAAGAAGAATTATAGTAGTAGATGGTCAGGTTGTTTTGTTTTCACAATGCTTGATTCAATATTCTGTTATAAGGATCCCTGTATGGAAATTTATGCTTCACAGTAAAAAAAGCTTATTGTTTTTTATTTTATTTTATTCTTGAAGTCTCATCCATGGACATCAGAGGCGGAGCGAGAGAAGATATGTGGAATCATGGATTGCCAAAAGCTCACAATAGAAGCGTGCACGCACGCAGCACAAAATGAGCGGCTTCCATTGCGTGCAGTGGTTCAAGTTTTGTTTTTTGAGCAGATACAACTCCGCCACGCAATTGCAGGGACATTGATTGCAGTGGAGGCTGATTCTGCAAGGCCCTCCCTGCTAAGACGGAGGGAGGAGGAGATAGAGGTAGAGGCAGAGGCAGAGGCAGAGGCAGAGGCAGAAGCAGAAGCAGAAGCAGGGGCCATGCAGGAGGGTAACAGTAACGCTTGGAGGGGAGCGGTGAGGGAAAATCAAGGGCTTAGGCTAGACATGGATAGCATGAGGACTAGGGTACATCAGCTTGAAAGAGAGTGCTCAAATATGAAGAGGGTGATTGAGAAGATTGACAAGGAGGGTCCACGTGAGCATAACGGAGGGTGGAGAGGGTCCTTGACGAGGAGGTTTGGGTGCAAGTTTAAGACCCAAGTTTGTGATTCTCATGAACAAGCGGTTGTAAATGCTAGGAAGGGAAGACAACATCATCATCATCAACAGTAGATGTCTCAGTATGGGAACAGGTGGTCTTGTTATTTAGTATACGTTGTCTTGGTTGAGTGGACCAAATTACACTGCGTAGTGGGTGTCCATAAATTATTATTTTTAGCACATGTAAGTTACTTCCACTTGTGATTATAAAAGATGGCAACTTCTTTTTGTTTTGAAGGATGCTGTTTTTGCACCAATGATTCCGTTGAGTGTCCAAATTGACACATCTTTTAAGGTGATGGGCATCGCAAAGCATGGAGGATAGTGGAAATTGCAGGTTCTTTCTATAAAGTTTGTGTAATTTGAACTGTGTTGTGTATCTGTGGGTCACTCCCAGAAGTTAAGGGTTGGAAATAGCATTCATATATCATTGGAAGCATCACATATTCTATTCCCTTTTGTCCTATTGCTTGTCCCTTTTTTTCTCTTGGAACGTTCTGTGATGAACTGGAAGTCAAGGTGAAGATGACACAAGCATCTTGCTGTGTTCTAATTTCCTTCTATTCATGATGAAGACTGTGGTATGGAACAATGTCTTCTGCATTCTGTCCAAGAATCATTTTGCGAAACATGGTACGAATCCTTATCACATGGGGTCGCATGGGCCTTTGCCTATATATATATTTTTTTCTTCTTTTCTTTGTCTAGGAGAATTGCTGGGAATTTTCTTCACCTTCCAACTCCATTTTTATAGATTCTTGATTTAAATAGGACGAGAGCTAGTGAAATAAACATATATTTGCAATTATGAAGCGGAGGTGTTTCTGACAGAGAAAAATTATGACTCGGACGTTCATTGCTATTAGGCTTTCGTGGTGTGTATAGTTCTTATCGATATCTCAGCTTTTATGCCCATTTCCTCCAGTAAGTCTTTTAGGCCTTCGCGAACCAACTTGCATCCGTCGGTGGCCTATGGCAGTGACCGATAAGAGTTTTCAATATATTATTGTAGAGAAAAGCTAAAAGACATTGAGCTTTTATGTGAACATTTTAATAATGATTTTTTTTAATCATTGAACTTTTTTTCTCTCTACAATTGGATATTTTTCTAGCAAATTAACAATCAAGCTCTTCTAATTTGTTGAAGGGAGACAAAATCCAAAAAATAGAAGATCAAAGTATAAAAAATGGCAAAATCAAGTGGCTAAATAGAAATTGATGTGAAAAAAATCACTTTTGTCCAAACACTTTTATTTTCATTCCTTTGCGGTCCCTTTAGTCTTTGAAATTTTATTTTCGGTCTAAATTTTTTATTATTATTATTATTTAGTCTCTAATTTGATAGAAAAGATGAAAACCTGATTAAAAAAAATATACTATTTCAACAATAAAAAAATATATTCTTGATGTTGATGAATTTTATTTGATGAGGGGGTGTTTCATTAAGGTTTGTTTAAAGCTTGATCTAGTCTCAAAAGGTAGATTGGGTCGAAAGATAAAAAAAATTTCTGATTCGATTTTTTTTTATTTTTGAAGAGATTTTTAGGTTGTCAAATTAGTTTTTTGGGTTCTAAGGGTTTTTTTTTTAGTGAAAACAAGTAGGAAAATAGATTTTTTTTACCAAAAAACCCTCATCCTTGCTTTTTTGATCTACACAATGGTGATTGAATTACAAGCAGCAACAAGTGATGCATCATTTGCCCTTGCAGGTGATGGATCATTTATTGTATTTTCTTTTTAAAAAAGAGTGATGACATGCCATCCTCTCAATAAAAAAAAATGGATGGCCCAAACTTTTGTGTTCGTGTTTTTTTAAGACCTGGTGGGCTAAGCCAGTCAAGTTTGTATGCCTATGATTTTTTTTCTTTTATTTTTATCTTTTAATTTCATCATTCAACATTGTGTGTTTTATTGATTTTTTTTTATTGGCTTTCTTTTCTTTAATTTAATCCTTAACATTTGATTGATTTTGAATTGGTTTTCATAATTTGTTTTGGTTTGCTTTTCCTAGGGTTATCGTGATCTCAAATAAAAGTTTTGACATTTGGTTGGTGCTAAATTTTGCAATGGTCTATTTTTATTATCATATAATTAAGTAAAAAGTAATTTTAAAAACAAAGTTATCAAACCTAATGGAATCCATATCCTATGTCATAGTTTTGACGAGTCAAGTCATGAAGCCTGGGTGTTGAATTGATACCTCAAAAGCTGCTGATGTGGAGTCTACTGATATGGAGCTGATAAGAGTTTTAGATTTAATAAAACACTTATTGATTTGAAATTGTCAAAATCTGTTAAGATTAACATAAATCTTCTTTATTTTATTATGATCTTTTTTTATTATGTTATGTAACAACAACAGATTTAGTTGTTTGTTACTTGCATTTTGATTTTTTCCAATTGCTTAAATAAGACCTCTAATGATCAATAAAGTGGTGGAAGTTTCAGAATAGATATGTTAATTGTTAGCCTCTGCATTTTATTCCATCAAAATCCTACACCGAGTCAATCTAATATGTTTTATCTCAATATATATTTTTTTTGAAAATATCATATTCAATTTATTTTTTTTAGTCAAACCATGTTCTTACATATTCGGGTTGCCTTTTGACCTTCCAAGTGACTAGATAACTTTGAAGCAATTTCTATAATTTAATTTGAAACCCGAGCTAAATAAGGTTTCAAGTTAAAAAGTTTGAAATTTAAATTGTTTTGTTGGTTTAATACTAAAGAATTTCTTGTGGTCTAAATTTTTTTTATTTATGTAAAAAAAAATTTGGTTTAACATACAATGTAATAAGCCCACATTGTTCGCACTCTTGATTACACTTGAAAGCCTCTGCACACTTGTCCATTGTTTTGGACAGAAGTGAGGCCACATTGCCTACACTCTTAATCTCTATTTTAAGGATCTGAATAATTGTTTTCTCTCTAAATTCATTTAAATAAAATTATTTTTTTAATTTCTTTTTGAATGAGATCGTGCCATTGTTTATATTAGCAAACCTTTTTTTTTTTGTTATGCACTTTATGATTTGTTTTTGTTCTTTTTTTCTGAAGTATAATCAAAACTAATTATGATGTAATAAATTATATTATATTTGAGATATTATTTAATTAGATAATTAATCTAATCAGCTCATACTTAGTTAGCATAAAAAACATTTTTAATATGTTTTGGCACATATAATTCTTAAATTATTTTATTAAATGTATGCAATATCTTTTTTATTCACAATTACACTTTCTCCTGATGGTGGTAAAATATTGTCAATCATATATTTGTTTTTTAATTAAAAAACTTGTTTGGGTTGTGGCGAGGTGCAAGGACGGGGCTAGTAGAATAAACCAAAAAAAGTATAGGTTTTTAGTGTGCAAGAAACATTGTGCACGCACTCATTAATAACTATGGATTTAGTATTGAAATTTTTTTTTTTCATTTTGGTTATCTAACATTTTTTTTATTGAATTGGATCCTTTTGTGGTTAAATTAATTACCAATTGCCTCTAATTTTTTTAGGAATAGAAAGATTCAAACTCGGTGGATCAAAGTGAAAAACACAAGGAAACGAGGTGCCAATTTCAATTGTAACCCAAAAAGTTAATTTTGATCCACTTTTTCTAATTGATACAATTACAGTCCTTTTGGTTTTCAAAAATTCATCTTTTTTTTCAAAATTTTATTTTCTTATATTTTAGTCCCTTGGTTTTAGAAAGAAAAGAGAGTTATCGAATACTAGTTAAGGAGATAGAAAATCATCATTTGCATCAATTTCGGTCATGAAAAAAATTAATCTTGGTGTTAACAGGTTTCATTCGGTTAGTGGAGTTCTACTTGAGTGTTTTTTTACCTTAATATTGCTTGAGTTGGTAGATCTGGGGTTGAGAAGTTTTTTTTAAATTCATGTTGATTTTAGGTTTATAACTGATTTTTTGGTTATTTTAAGGCCATAAATGGGTGTATTAAGGTTTATAAGGTGTGTTTTAGGTGCTTTTGGGTATAAAATACATCTACTTTAACTTTTTGATGACCAAATGGTCACTAAAATCTAGAATAGCAGACAATGTATCATCTATGTTTTTTTTTTAAAAAATAAAGGGCATTGTTCATCCTCTAATTTTTAAAAAGAGGATTGGCATGCGAGCCGAACCTCTTTTCAATGGGTTAGGAAATAGGCCCGCTTGCTTGGTCTATTGTTTTTTTATTTTTTTTTTCTAGATTTTACACTTAAAGACTATTCATATATATTGGTAAAAAAAAATTGAATTTTTTTATTAGATACCCTTGAATTTTAATTTTTTTATGATATTATAGCATTTTTTATTATATTAGCAAATGTTCTTTTTGTGCAGCCTTTCATGATATTTTCTTAATTTTTTTAAAATTCTACTTGATCACTAAGATTTTTTAGTGTTGTTTGATTAAATACCATTTATTTATTTTTTTTGTTTATTTTTGAGAAAGGATGTGGCATTGTGTTTTATAATATTAAAAAGTGCTATTTTTTAAAAAAAAATTATATCAAATCAGGTTTTAACCAGATCATATTGGGTCAGCTCCAATCCAATTTAATTTGAAATCCAATTTAATTTGAAATCCAAGCAAAGTAAATGTGTGAGTCTGGGGTCTCTTAACTTCTAGACTTAGTATTTAGTTAATGTTTACAATTCATTTTAATATTTACTAACACCTTTATTCTTCCATGGTCACATAAAATTATTAACTCTTTATGAAAATTTGTTGTGCTTGGGCAATGGCTGCACTTGACATAAAAGATATCAAGATGCACTTTTTTTTATTTTTATTAGAACTTTAATTTATAGCTCCGGTAAGTTATTATTTTAAAAATATTTTTGTCAAGTCAAATGCAAAAAAAGAATAAAGAAAGAAAAAAAGCTATTGTTTAATTAGGTAACGAAGGTTTTAGCTAAAAAGAAACCTTTTTAAACCTTACTTCAAATCATTTAGATTTTTTATTATTAATTCTAATTTCTTATCATTTTTATAAGTTTACAGTTTTTTATTTTAAAATTATTGAAAGATAATAGATTAATTCATAAATTTTTCTATGGTGTCAAATGCTTTGTCAATGCCCGCATTTTTTATTTTATTTTTTGCTTTGATATAAAAGATTGTTCCAACCCACGGCAGTGCAAAAACACATACATAGTGGTGTGCGTGTGTGTGTAGAAGGAGATGGAGAGAGCATATTGTATATTTTCGAGGGTTTTTTTTCTTGCTTTTTCCTACCCTCCTTGTGTCTATCTCTCAATAAATATTGTGAAGCGAAGTAGGAGGTGTCATCATCTAGTTTATCATAGAATCACATATCAATATTTAATGGTGATTTAAAACTAAAAAAATACATTATTTCTCCTTTTTATTACAACGACGGTGGAAAAATTATGAGAAATAATTTTTAGTGGTAGACAATTAATTAATAAAGTAAAACATTTAGAAATGAAAAAAATATTAGAGATGAAACTTTTTACATGTATAAATCTAACATGAAAAGAATAGGACATGAACTTGGCTAGAAGATTTACAGATGGTAACATAAAGTATTCAAAGTTTATTTAACATCTAGCCCTTGATTATTGAAAAAGACCTAAATGTCATCAGTAAAACATTATGGCTCGTGATTATATCTACTGTGGATTAAAAAAGTTAATATCGTTATCGTTCTCTCATTCCCTACTTTCTTCTCTCGACATTCAAGTGTTGGTCCTGGCTTGCTTCTCGGCTCCTGTAGGCTTTTAAAATCTTTTTCCTGTGTCTGGTTGTCCTTTGACGAGGTTGAGCTAAGAATAACTAACTTGCATGGTTGATTGTGGTTGCGCTTTAGGGTTATGTAGCAGTTTTTTTTTCTTTATCAGTGAGTGGGGTGTGTCATCAATGTGCATTAAATGCACACCCCACTTATGATGTAATTGGCCTTCTTATGTTCATCAGGAGGGTGGGGGTAATTGATTTGCTTGGATTAATGGATGTGGGCTTGTTTCTGGATGATCTTTTTTGGGTTTTTTTCTACCTCTTCTCTCTTTCTTGGTAAGGTTTCATTTGGATGTTTCTATATATAAGGCTCTTTTTCATTTTTGGTTTATTTCCCCTTGTATTTCTTGTTTGAATTGCTGGTTTCTATGCTTTTCATGTCGGTTTTTTTATCTAGGTTAATTAGGACGTTAATGGTTTAAGAGTTTTTGTTGTTGTTTTGCTGTTATTTTTTTCCTTAGAATATTTAGGTCGACCTCTTTCTACGAGAGGGTATATAAGCTTCTTATTTTTTTTGTTGGGTTCTGCTCTCATTTGAAATGTTCAAGCCTCTCTCTATTTGCTCGTTATTTTTGGAATTGTGTTGTTCTGCATTCTCCCGGCAATTGTCATGGTGATTAGTCTTCTGGGGCTGTATAGTTTTATTACTATTATTTTACCTTGTTTGGTGTTTCATTTGTTTATAGGTCTACTTATGCTTGGCCTTTTGTCTTTTTGCTAGGATGCCCTAGTTGTTTGTGAAGCTGTGTTTTGCCGGTCAACTGATTATTGTTTATGGTTTGTGTAGACAGTTTTTCAACTCTTTTTTGCTTTCTATGTTGTTCTCCATCTGGTGTTATCTCTCAAAATAAAGGATCTGTCTTGCTCTCGGTCGTGTTAGTTTTTTTCCTCAAGGTAGAAACCCAGTTGCATTTATTTTATATATACATGGAAGTTGGATGGCTCTTTTGCATGGATTGTTATATATGTTGGCTTGGACTTTTCGGTTAAGGATATCTTTCTTTAATGTTCTTGATGTATTTGGAAGTATAATATCAGTTATTTTTTAAAGTATTTTCTGCTTATAAATATATTAAAATAATATTTTTTAAAATAAATAGCAATGATTTGAAATAAAAATAAGAAAAGTATTTCTTTAATTAAGGCCTCTTTATCTTATTAACATTTGTTTTTTGGAATTTTTGTCACCATAATATTTATTTTTTATATAAACAAAGACTTATAAGAATCATAAAAGCAAGTTTTAATAAAAAATAATGTTTTGATAATTTTGTCATAAATGCATTAAAAAAGTATAAGGATAATAAATTGCTCACGCGATACCATGGAGAAATTTTGTGTTTATTTTTATTATTTAATTATATGATAATAAAAAGGCCAATTATATATATATATATATATATATATGAAGGGCGAGAGAAAATGTGTGTTAGCTATTATTATTAAATGAATGTTATAATCTTGAAAATCAAGTAAAACTAGAATGATATTTAATAAAATAATATCTTTAATTTATTTAAAAGGAATTTAATTAAAATGGAAGAATAAAACCATAAATGCTTTAGCAAAAAAAAAAACTGGACACTAGGGTATGGGGAGGCCATCACGTCTGGCCTATAACAAAATAGGGCATATGCACATGGGCATGGACAACCTTTTTTTTTAAGTGGGCGAATGATACATCATTGCCTATTGCTATAAAAAAACAAAGTAGACTATGCATTATTTCTATTGGTAGATAACATGTCTACTAATTTATTTTTTGTCCATCAAAGAAATGATTGAAAAGACAAGTTCAATGTTTATTTATCTAAAAATCTATTTTCAACCAATTTTCACAAAACAAATTCAATAAACACCATTCAAATATTAATAAACCAATTTCTCATTAATATTTCTTAAAACAATTCATCCATGTTGGCCACATCCTACATTATGATGATGACACCAAAACACAATCGATAGAAATGGTGGAATTTATTTTCTGAGGTATAATTAGATGCAAATCAACAATAACAACTCTAAGGCCTTGTTTCTTTCTAGAAAAATACTTTTCTGGAAACCATTTTCCTCACTTTTTCATGTTTGATAAACATACGGAAAGTTAGTCAAAGAAAATTAAATTCTGGTCAAAGGAAAAACTAAACTTTAATAGTTGGAAAGTGTTTTTCTCTTTTTATTCTTGGAAAACACTTTCCTTTTTGACTTACAGATAATGAAACAAATCTCTCACTTTTCCATGTTAGTTTTACTAGAACAAATCTCTTCAAAAAATCACTTTGCATAGCTATAAATCTCACTTTCTTAAATCTCTTTATTGAAACAAAAGATCATCATAATAATTATATTTTTATTCTCTGTTATTTGCAATAATTTTCATTGAAGCTCTCCATTGAAGCATTGAATCATCTTATTTTAGGTAACCATTTTCCTCAAATGTTTCTTTATTATCTGCCCTTTTTTTTCCTGTTCTTTGTTTGGATTTTTAGTTGTTATTGTGGCATAAATCTTGTAAGCTTGTTAATTTGTTGTGTTTTTCATGTTTTGTTTGGTTTTTGGGAAAAAATCAGAACAATCCAATGCCTTTTTTTTATAGGATCTCAGGATCTTGCTTGTTAATTTGTTTGTTGATTCAATCTTAGATGTTTATTGTTCATATTCTTAGTGTTGATCATAATTCACACACCTTTAACTCTTCTGTTTGTGCTGGGTTTTTTTTTTCCTCATTAGAAGTTAATTAGAAATTGATGTTACCAGCACTAATTATAAACTAATAAACTAATAACTTACGGACAATGGGTTTTTTTTTTGGTCTAGTTTGTTTGCATATTGTAGTCTTTACAATATGCAAATAAAATAGAAAAAATAAAAACTCATAGGGTCTTTGTAAATTGAATACACTAGAATTTCTTCATTTTTGTAGTCTTTACCATCAAGTTCATGCTCTATCATAAAAGAATTGATTTATTTAAAATAATCTATTAGTCTTGCTAGATTTAAAATTTTTATTCTTTTTATTATTAATCTAGTTGATTTTAAAGATTATTTGTTCTGCCATTTATTTTGAGCCATAGGTATTTTTAATAAGTTATTTTTATGAACAATATGTAAATATATGCAGTTAATAAGAAGCATGGATTTAGACAAAAAAAAAAAAAGAGTTAATGTACACAACAACAAAGACATTTTCACATATACTTTTAGTGAAACTAGACTTGTTCAGCATCTCCAAACAAATTTGAGGTACTTAATGTCGATGTCTTTGCTTTATCCTGAACCCAAATACTGTTGGATTTCCTCTTGATGAACAAGAAAGTAGTCAATAATTTCTCTAATATTAATTTATCTTCAACCCCCTGAACATTTAAAAGTGAAGCTCTTTCACTAGTATACATCAGTGGCTTGATACCACAAATTGAACTGAACATGACATGTAGAATTACAAGTATTTATAGCTATCCAAATATATTGATTGTGTCAGTTTTATCATAATTTATTATATTGATTATGTAAGTATTTCTCCAAACTTTTTAAGTTTCATTATCAGAAAACTTCACTTTCTTATTATGGATAGTAAGATTATTCATGCAACATGTATAGAAGCAGCTGTAATTGTCATAGCTGTAGGGGTAGCTATTATTGAACGAGAAAGAAATAGATTTTATATATCAAGAGAACCACGTATAAATGCAATTGCTTAATGAGAATTCTATATTGATAGCATTTTGAATCGAAGTGATAAACATTGCATCGAACAAATTCGTATGAAACCAGTTGTGTTATATAATTTGTGTGATGTTCTCACAAGTTGTGACCTATTACGATCAACTCAAAATGTATCTATTAGGGAGCAAGTAATTATGTTATTACAAATTATAGGTCGAAACCAAAGATTTCATTTTATTGGTAGTATATACTATAGGTTTGTTGAAACTATCCATCGTTACTTTAGAATTATATTAAAAGCAGTTCTTAAATTATACAAGTACCTTATCAAAGATCCAAGGGCTATAGTTCTCGCGGAGATAATGAATAATCGTAGATTCTATCTTTATTTTAAGGTATGGGAACAATACCAATATTTTTATACATTGATTGATTACATCTAAAAGAAAAGGTTATAAATTATTTTTTCATGTTTATATAGGATTGTGTGAGAGCAATTGATGGTACTCATGTTCCTGCAAATGTTCTTGTTGAAATTCAAGGAAAGTTTCGAGGTTGAAAAGAGGGAACAACACAAAATGTTTTAGCAGCTATAACTTTTAATTTGAAGTTTATATAAGTTTTAGCTGGATGAGAAAGAAATGCACACGATTCCCAGGTTTTAGGTGATACACTACCAAGACCTAGTGGTCTAAAAATTCTAGAAGATATAAATTAAATATTTATAATATACAATAAACATATAAATTGTCTAATTAGATAAAGAAAATAATAGGTTTTATTTTTTATTTGTAGGAAAATATTATCTTGGTGATGCTGGTTATGGTATTCGAAACAGAATCATTTCTCATTTTCATAGAGTTCGATACCACTTGAATGAGTTTACAGAACATTTACCAAAAAATAAAAATGAGTTATTTAATCTTTGACACTCTTCATTACGAACCGCTATTGAGCCAGAGTTTGGTATTTTAAAGAGTCGTTTTAGATCAATTGATGAAAAACCTTTTTGGTCTTATGAAACACAAGTGAATGTTGTTCTTGCATGTTGTATTATTCATAATCACATAATGAGAGTTGATCCTTATGACTTTCTTATGTAAGAAATATGTTCGAAAAGTGAACCAATTAGAAGAACAATCATATTAAGCCAACGAGAGGAGAGGGAAGAGAATAGGGAGTGGATAATAAAAAGAGAAATGATTACATCAACCATGTGGAATGATTATAACACTCAAAGAAATTAGTAATTGAATGTTAATTATATGTGTTTGTTTTCATTATGTCTTTCTTAAGTTTGATTTGTCTTTGTTATATATTTGGATTGTTTATTGACTTTATTATAATTTCTTATGTATTTCATGTGTTCTTTTTTAAATATTAGTTGTATTTTTTTTTGTATAAAATTAGTTCAATCTAAATATTGTATGATTTTATTTTGTATAAATTTGTGATTTTGTTTTGTAGAAATGAGTACCGCAAAGAATAAAAAATGCAAAAGTAAGCACTACACATGATCTAATTCTATGTCTCACATGCTACTTGAGATATTAGTCGAGGAGGTACTTAAAGAAAACAAGTCTTCTTCCACTTTTAAAGCAAATTCTTTTGTAAAGGTAGCTAGGGGTGTTCACGGTTCGGTTTGGTTTAGACTCAAAAAACAAACCGAACCGAATTACATGAATTTTGTGAAATACTAACCGGACCGGACCGAAAACCGGTTCAAACCGAACCGGTCCGGTTCGATTACATCCGGTTTTTTGGTAAAAAACCGGGAAACCTAATCCCATCATATATGGGTTATTTTTTGGATTTTTTAAAATTGGTTTACATTAAATCAGGCTTTAAAATTTTCACGATCCCAACCAAAACATCTCCTTCATGGTTTCCATTGCCATTAATCCCATCGATCTCAGCCATTATCACGAATACTTACCACAAGAAAGATCGGTTGGGAGATTCTTGAAATTGAGAAAAAAAAGCCCTCGGGTCCCGACCCACAAATGAATAGGAAGCGGGGCGAGGGTCTTTCGTTAAAGGGGGTAAAGAAGGGTGGGGCTTTGTTTTGAGGGGGGCGCCTTTCGCAGCTTTAGAAAGGAGAGCCTCTAGTTGCAGGAGTGAAAGAGAGAGTCTCGACCAAGAACTCAAAGTAGCGGAGTCTGAGGTACAGCTAAGAATGAAAAGGGAGGAAAGATAAGAATAAGAAAAAGATACAGGTGACAGATGGGCAAAGTGACAAAGATGGGCAAAGATCACTGTACATCAATTTTCTTTGGCTTTGGATGTGTATGTGACGTTGAAAAATGTGATCTTCTCATTGAAAGCTCATTCAACAACCCATCAGAAAGGAAGATTGGGAAACTGGGAAATGAAGATTGAGAATTATTTGAGAGGAAGATTGGTTTTTTCTCTAGGCAAGGCGGCGACACAAATGAGAGGCAGTAAAGTTATGTTAACTGTTAGGGTTAGGTTGCAATTTAACTATTTATACCTAGAAGATTTTTGTAACTTTTGGCTTTTATAGGTCCGGTTTGGTTTGTGCTGGTTTTTGGTTCAAAACCGAAACCGAGCCGGACCTGTTAAAATTTATGATTTTGACAATCGGTTTAATCGGTTTTTCATTTCGGTTCGGTTTTTTCGGTTAATTTTTCTTTGGTTTTATCGGTTTTCTCGGTTAATCAGTTATTTTGAACACCCCTAAAGGTAGCTACAAAAATTAATCAAAAGTTCAACATGCAATGCGAGCCTAAGCATGTGGACAATCATCTCAAAACTATGAAAAAGAATGGGAAATAATAACCAAACTTAAAAATAAAAGTGATTTTGGTTGGGATGATTGTTTAAAGATGATTACGGTTTCGAAAGATGTATATAATGAAGAAGTAAAGATATGATAAATAGTATATTCTATGTAATTTTTACATTTACTTTTGTTTCCAAAACTTTACAAGGAATTGAAATTGTATATTCTAATCTTTATGAACAGGCACATTCCAATCATGACAAGTATCTCAACAAAAAAACTTATATGTATAAAGCAATGACAATTGTTGTTGGAAAAGACATGACAACTGGAAATTATGTCAAATCATATGTTGATATCAACCTGGAAGAGAATAATGAAGTGCAATCTATTTCAATTGAAAATGAAAAGGAATATGAAGAAACTTCAAAAAGTAAAGAGACATCTTCTTCAAGTGCACAAAAGAGGCAACATAAGAAGAAAAATCAAATGTATAAAGATGATAGTGTTGAAAAGTTGTCTAAAAAGATTGGAGATGTAGCGTTTGCAATTAAAAGCCTAAGCAAAAATCAACTTGATGTTAATGAGCTATATAAAGAAGTGATGAAAATTGAAGGCTTTGAGGAGATCGCTATTGGTAATGCTTTTGATCACTTGGTCCAAAGTGAAATGTTGGCAAAAGCATTTATGGTAAAAAAAATGCTAATTTGAAGAAAAATTGGGTTCAAAATTTTGTGAACCAACACTACTATAGACCTGATTGCTAAAATGATTTTACTATGACAAGAAAATCTATGTTTGCTATTTGACAAGTATGTTTACCTGTTTTATTTGGTCTAGTATGTTTATGATTGTTAATTTGAACTAATATGTATGTGTATGACATCAAAACTTAATATTTATGCATGACAATGTTTGATGTAATATGTGTATATTTATTTCCTAATGCTTTATATATATATTAAAGGGATAATTGTCCATACCCTTTTTAAAAATATATATTTATTCAAAAAAATTATCAAAATATTTTTTTATTTATTTATCTCTAAAAAAAATTCATAAAAAAAAACTCAAATATCTAATTCTTACTCAATACCATTAACTAATTTGACTTTTTTAATACTATCAGAAAATTATTTTGAGCGTTTACAAATGAAAAATATATTAATAAGTTTTATTTAAGAAATATTTCACAAGTTTATATATCTATAATATTATATTTAAAATATTTATATTACATATATAGTTATATTTTATAAAATAAGCTATATATAAATATATGATATAATAAAAAATTCATCATTATACTTTTTAGATCTCATTCTTTTATTATAAGTGATTAAATATTTATATTAAATATTCTATATATGTTAGATAATTTTTTTAAAATAAAATATTAAAATATTAAAAAGTTATTTTTCAGCTTATTTTTCATGACATAACCAAACACTGAAAAGTGTTTTTAAATTTATTTTTTATGACACTACCAAATATAATTTATTTTTTGAAAATTCACTTTTCCAGAATTCACTTTTTAAAAAAAATTACTTTCTAGCAAATAAACATAATCTAAATTTAACTAATAAAATGAAATGTTTTATGTAGACTAAACAAAATAGGAATTTTGAAAATCATTACTGTAAATACAAACTAGTGTTAATAAAACATAAATTGATCACATCAGTGAATGAAAAAAATTGAAGACCATTTTCTTTTTTCCCAACTACATAGAATTTGTTTTTAGATTTATAACAATTCATTGTCTTTTATAAAAATTCTAATATAAATAACTTTTTATTGTAAATGGTGTAATACTAATTATTAATAAAGATTGTGTGCATCACTTATTATATTTTATCAATATGACTTTACAAAGTGATTTGAATTAATATTTATAAAATTAAAAAATAATGTGAAATGTGAAAAAACTAACCTTATATACCTTTTTTTGTGTATATATTAAAAAAATACTTGGTTTTTAACAAGACTCTCTAAAAAGTTGCTGAAAAGAAAACCATAACCGACTTGTCAACCGGATGAAGTTGGAAGGGCAGCCTGGTAATTTGAGCAGATGATGAAGAGGAAGTAACAAGAAAACCCTAACCCTAGTACTCTTTCAGCTATAAAAACAAAGCGAAAGCCACGAATAGTGATAGAGCCAGCTTATCCCCCTCGTAACTTCGTTTTCCCATCAACCATATTTTCCTTCGTTTCTCTCTCCTTGTCTTTTAACGATTGTAATCATCATTAGTATTTTTTTTTTAATTATTGTTTACACTTTTCCTTTCAATGATTTCTCGGTGATGAAGAAACATGGATGACGAGTCTGATCATATTTCCATTCTTTCAAATTGTGAGGACAATTCGAGGCATTTGTCTGAGAGGAATCCTTTTTATTCATTTTCTTATTGAAAATAATATACTAACATAGTTAACTAAATGTCTAGTTTTGTTTCTTTGGTTGAGATATTTCTGTTTGAAGGGATGAAGGGCAGGCAATAATGATGAAAGATTTAAATTATCTTATATGTATGATGATTCAACACCTCCTACTCATTCTGAATGCCTGCTTTTCTTTTGATTTTGTGTTAGTTCTTGCATCCCCTGAGGGAGAAGGATGATGCAGCTATGATGAGAAAGCAATCTTAATCTCTCATAATCATTGAGGGTTTTTACCTATGATTGCATTTCAAGCACTTTTGAGCTGGCTCTCCTTCTCCTTGTGTCTGCTCCCCCCTTCAGCTGATGAAACTGAATTTTTTCCAGTCTGGAAAAAAA
>Ga0325414_1002848_pt1 | contig 17792 bp, 10 predicted proteins | sample PopdelMetagenome_8_FD_206183 | JGI IMG/M metagenome (GOLD analysis project Ga0325414, IMG submission 206183) | Populus deltoides microbial communities from Bellville, Georgia, United States - Leaf-PdKOR-R3 | ecosystem: Host-associated > Plants > Phyllosphere > Phylloplane/Leaf | place: USA... | reverse complement strand
ACTAGAATTCTCTTGCTAGTTTAACTTTTTATTTATTATTACATTGCCTCAGATAGGCTGGGAATAATTAGTTTCTAAATTTTATTATCCATCTTTTTACCTGCATAACCTACTCTTTTTTGTCCCGTCTCTTAAGTACATGGTATCTGACCTATTTTTATGGCTTGTTTTATCCTCTCAGCCACTCTAACAATATTTGTGAAATGCTAAGCTAAACTACTAACCAAATACTCAAAATAAGTGTTCTAAATGAAAAATGAAAATCATTTCCTTTTCAATCAGCAAGGGATTAATTTAGGCTATCAAGTCTTATCATCTTTAGGCATATTCTCGAATCATCTTTTTGGGACCCTTCTTCATATTCTGTAAACTCGAATGATATGGTAAAACATTCATGTTAAATTTATTTTATTTAATTAATAAAGACATCTATTAAGTCTCTTCATTTTTTTAAACTCAACCCCATGTACCAATTCAATACAACACCTTTTTAAACTCGTAAAAAGATGAATTAACAATTCCTTATCATGCACGGCTTTTATCATATTATTACCATACACTCAAAAATGAGTCATTGAATATTGCGTGCCACTATACATATTAAACTCAAGTAGTTTGAATCTTTTAGAGATAACCACATCAAGTACTAAACATATCTTTACTGCATTCACTAGATCATAATGGTTTTCCCCTTTAATGGCTTTAAGCCTTCCCTCATCTTGGTTTATTGTGTATCTTCAGCTACCAAGCCTATTGTTGAGGTGACCTGGGCTCGTGGTGTTTGTTGCACAATAAATGGAAAATGTGTGGCATATTGGGATTCTAGGGAAACACCATTTACCCATATATTTTTTTGGGTGAGGATAAAGGGCCTTATATGTGCTTGGGGTACCAATTATGTGTTGGGAATGGGCTGTGCTTCTGTATGATCCTGGGCTTGCTTGGATGTCCCTTCTCCTTTTAGGAGTATTTGTAATGCTCGCCCGAGCAAGCTACTAAATTTTGCGACCTCTTTTCTAAGTTTATAAATTTCTTTCTAATAATTTATATCTGACTATGCTCTCTCCTCATGTTCCATACTCCTCGCTCTATGCCTTGTTTTGTAAACTTTAAGGGGGAATTGGATCTTAGCCGGAAAAACAATATTTTTGCCTTCACTTGAATCCTAAAGTGCATACAAAAGGAATGAATAAAATGGATGCAAAATTGCCATTTTCACTCATATTTTGTTTTAGAAATATGAGGACGGGCCGGATCAACTTTTCTTGAAAACTTCTCACTCATGACTCCAAACCCACAGGGAATTTAGCCAATTCGAGGGAAAAGATTGTCACTTGTAAGAGTTTGAATTAACATCACATATTAAACTTAATCATTGCAAATATTGGCAAGACGCCTTTCCATTTCTCAAGGAATAGTTTATTTAATAAGTTCATTTGATACAATTTTTTTTATAAAGAAAAATTCTCAAACAAAACTATTTTACCCTTCCAATGCTTTCCAGCAAGAATGCTATGCCATCTTGTTGATGCAATCTCGAATTTTCCAAAAAAAAAACTCAAAGGCATGTTCCTCGGCATAGTTTGATCCTCCGTCAAACGTTGAGCTGTTACTTTCATTATGGTCACCTAAATCTGAGCATCCTCATCTAGGACGTGATAACACATCATCTGAGAAGCCTTCCTTTCTAACAACATTTTGTTCGTAATCAGATCCTACCTCACAGAAGTGAGCTCACAAACATGGTTGACGAACATTTCCAGGTGATTGTCAAGCTATGCTATTATCGTTTCCTGAAGTTGACACTGCTTCTAGAGTCTTTCCGTCTTTTATCCCAACTCTTCTACTTCGGCTAGAGCTTTTATGAGTTCATTCCTTATTAATTCGCCTACTTTCTGCAATCTTTTTCCAGGTTTTCAACGATACTTGAATGGTACAATTTTTTTAGTTTTAGCAAGTTTATATGGATTCGATTCTTCCAATAAGTGATACAATGATTTTGTTTTTTACACTAATGAACAGGTTCATGTGGCTAGCAACGATTTTGCATCTTTTATTTACCAATGTATAGATATGGAATCGCTTTGATCAATCCTTGCTTATAACTTTTCCACTCTTCCTCACTTTATAGTTGTCGTCAATTAACATCCATGTCCCTAGAAACTATGATGTTACATTGATTAACATTTATGCCCTGAGCAGCTGTGACATTACACTGATTGTCAATCTTAAACAATACACTGATTTATTTGAAATTAACTGGGAATCCTACCTGCAGTGTAGTGCGGCCTCGGTTGGTGACTAGTTTTGTTCTATTTTAAATGTCTGAGAAAGACCATCACCTTCTTTTATTGACTGTCAAACCTCACAAGAACACGTCTCATCAAACACGGTTTTTTTTTTAATTTATAGCCAATAGACGCCTCTCACAAGGAGTCTTGTGTTAGTTTAATCTTAGTACAAGAAATTATTAGGTTATTTTCTTTATATATATATATATATATCAAATTTAACCAAATTTATTTTAAATATATACCTCTGTTTAAATATCATTTTTTTATTAGAATATCAAGTTAAATGTCTGTAGGATCCACAATAACTCTTAAAATTCTTTTGTTTAATGTGAAAATTAAATTATTAAAAAAGTGAATTAATTAATAAAAAAAATGACTAAATGAATCTAATTAATTAAAATAAATTAATTTTTAATGTATTTATATTTCATTTTCTTATTTCCTTAATTACATCATTTAAGAAATGAAAAGGTTATTCTAGCATAAAAATGCTATGAGGCGTATGGACTCATGACATTGTGACGGGGGATTCTTACAAACTAAAAAGGAAAATAGAGAGATTTAATCCTTATAAAAAAGAGTAAGAGGTTCCAATAAAAAAAAAGAAGGAAGAATATTAGAACCAAATCTAGGTAAAATCTTTCTTTCTAAGAAATTTGATTGATAAATACTATGGAATGTATATATAAAGGAAATATTATAAGACTACTTTAGTGTTGTAATCTCTACCTTTACTACTATTTATTACCCTACATATATAAATAGGAAAGGTTGACTAACTAATAGGTTAAGCCTCCTATTTCTTCTCAACTTGGTATCAAAGCCTTAATACATCAAAACTCATCTCTTCCTCTCTTTAATGGACTTTGTTGCTGCCGACTTCTCCCTCCACCAAACCGACACTACAACCGGTCGGTCAGCCACTCATAAGCTATTGTTGATGGTGCCTTCCCACAGCAGCAACCTCCTTCTCTTACAAAGCAAAACAATAGTTCTTCTTCTCATGTTTCTGTTGTTCCTCTCCATATTATGGGGACATCAACTCTAGCTATAGTTGTTTTGTCTAACACTGAGCAAGATATTTCGTTGAAGCTTACAAACACCAATTATCTTTATTGACAAATGCAGATGAAGTCATATCTTCTTGGTTAGGATGTTTTTCACTTTATTGATGGTTCTATGTCGTGTCCTCTCTCTCATGTTTTTGACAATTCTACTGATTCTTCTTCGGCAATCAACCGTTCTTTTCTTTGTTGGAAGCAATAAGATCAACTTATTTTGAGCGCGTTACTCTCCTCTCTTTCCATGGATGTACTGCACCTTATGGTAGATAGTCAAAGCTCACATTTTGTTTGGTGCACTCTTGAGAAAGCTCTCGCCTCTCCGTCTAATTCTCACACTATGTAACTCTATGAGTCTTTTCAAGACCTTCAGCAAGGTGATGCTTCGGTTACTATGTACATGCGGCAAGATAAATCATTATTTGATGAATTGGTTGTTGTTGGTCGACCTATCTCTCTTGAAGACTTCAACCTCTATGTGTTTCGTGGCCTCCATGATGAGTTCAAAGACTTGGTAACCAACCTCGCGACCAAGGTAAAACTGTTGTCATATGCCGACCTTCATAGCCATCTCCTTACCTATGAGTTTCTACACAAGACCTCCCTTCAATCCATAGATGTAAACCTGTATGTGCTGCCACGCCATCTCTACTACCCCCTGCTCATCTTGCCTAGTATTAGCATAGCCCTAACTTCAGCCGTAACAAAGATCATTCTCGTGGCAATTAGCATCACAACAGCAACCGTTATAGCCACCAACACAAGTCTGATTTTCATGGCTTTCATTCCTCTGCTCCAACTAAGTGGAAGTAAAGCAACTGGCAGCAGAACAAACAACCTCTGGTTCTGGGCAGTGATCTCCTCACTAGTCTTTTGAGTAAAACACATTACTAGAAAATCAGCGAAAACCAACGGAATTACCGATGGACCTTTTACGTTGTAATTTTTACCAACGAAAATAATTTCATCTCTGATTCTGTCGGTATACACCGACGAACTAATTCCATCAGCGATACCGACCGTATCGCTAACGGTGTGATGACATGGATTTTTTTCAGATAGATTTACCGACAAAATAATCGAGGGATTCAAACAGGGATCTCCGTATAATGACGTAGCACAGTCACTAGCAGACTCACTGACAGGTATACCGACGAAAACATTTCGTCGGTGATTCCATCGGTAACAGCCTATATATAATTATATACCCACTCTGCCGACAATACTCTCTTTCTCTATTTCTCCTTCTTCTTCCCCATCTCAACTCTCCCCTCCCAAACTGCAACCAACCACCCATCCCAACTCTCCCCCTTTTTCTCAACACAAGCAACCCACATTTCTTATACTTTCGTACATGGTCACAACATCCGTTCTCCGAGCCATTTATTGTGGATTTTATCATTTTTTGTAAGTAAATCTATCCTTTTTAGTTTTAACATTTAAATGTCAATTTTATTGTTTTTTATTGTTTTTTTGTATATGTATTTTGTTAACGTATGTACTTATTTGATTGTTATTTGTCAAAGAAACTTGTAGTATGAATGTATAATTTTGAATTTTGTAATTGTTATAGTTTGTTTTAGATTTTATCAAATTGTATTTGTTTGTAAATTGTTGAAACTTTGTTTGAATTACACTGAATTAGATGTGTTGTGATGAAATAAATAATAGCATATTTAACGGATCCATTTTAATTTTTATCAATTCTATTGCGAAGTTGTGATTTCCATAAATTTATATATGTATAAATTTGTATGGACGTTAATAATTGATAATTAATAATGAATATTTAACATAAGTATTTTTTTAGTTTGTTGGATAATGTCGGGCCAAACCAATATTTTTGTAAATTTATTTACGTAACATAGTTAATTAATACATGTTGTCGTCATAATTTTATAGAGGTTCGATAGAAGTCATGGATGATCATTCATGGATGTATCGGGACTCACCCCAAGGATTGCAGAGGATGGATTATTGTAACGAGGTTCAGGGTTTTATTGATTTTGTAACATCTATTCTGAGGAATTTTACTAATGGCGGTATTAGATGTCCATGCAGGAAGTATAAAAATAAAAAGTTTATGCATCAAGATGTTGTAACGATGCATCTTCTAACCAAAGGGTTCATGGAGGATTACCTGTGTTGGTATGCACATGGACAACTATTTGTTCCTAATAAGAGCATGGTAGAAACGGTGGTTGGGTCAACTTCTAGTGCTAGCAACGTATATGAAGTTGAAAATGACAACAATAATCCTTACAGGAATATGGTTATGGAAGCAATGAGAATGAGTGAAGATAATGTTAGTGAATGTCCAATCATAGAAGAAGAAACTAATATAGATGCAACAAGGTTTTTTGATCTGTTGAAAGATTCTGACGAACCATTATGGGATGGTTGCACGAACCACAGTAAATTATTGATCGTAGCACAAGTGTTCACCATCAAGTCAGATCACAGGTTGAGTGAGGCCGGTTATGATAAGATTATCGAATGGGCGAGAAGCATTTTACCTGAAGGGAACAAGCTGAAAGAGAACTTCTATATTGCAAAGTCCATAATGAAACCCCACAGTTTAGGATACCAGAAAATTGACATGTGCCCTAACTTCTGCATGTTATACTACCATGAAAATATTGAGTTGACCAAATGCATGACATATGGACATTCCTGCTCCAAACCCAGAACTGGTAGGGGAAAGACTCTCGTGGCATATAAAAAACTAAGATACCTCCCAATCATACCTAGACTGTAGAGGTTATTCATGTCACCAAAGACTCCTGAGCACATGACATTGCATCAATCACGTCATGCGGTTGATAGAGTGATTGTGCATCCTTCTGACGGCGAAGCATGGAAACACTTTAACAGTATGCATCCTCACTTTTCAGCTGAATCAAGGAACATGCGTCTTGGGTTGTGTACAGACGGATTCAATCCATTCGGGTCATTTGCTGCTCCTTATTCTTGTTGGCCGGTCATACAAACAGTTTATAACTTGCTACCGGGGATGTGTATGAGGCTGGAGTTTATGTTTTTATCTATGGTCATACCAGGTCTGAGCAGTCCGGGTGGAAATATAGATATTTGTCTTCGACTGTTGATTGATGAGTTGACGCAATTGTGGTCCTCTAGAGCTTTGACTTATGATATCTCGAGGAAACAAAATTTTGTTATAAGAGCGGCTTTGATATGGACTATCAATGATTTTCCAGCTTATGGAATGGTTTTTGGTTGGAGCACGCATGGATAACTAGCATGTCCATACTGTGTGGAGAACAACAAGGCATTCACACTAACAAACGGGGGTAAAGCTTCCTTTTTTTACTGTCACCATAGTTTCTTGCCACCGAATCACAGGTACAGAAAGAACATAAAGGATTTCTTTGTTGGCAGAGTTGAAAAGGATGTTGCACCCTCATGTCTTTCTGGTGAAGAATTGCATGATGTTGTGTCAAAGTACGGTGACATTGTGTTTGGTCTCCAATCAGGTTAGTAGAAGTTTCCTAGTTTTGGTTTGACCTATAATTGGGTTAAACAAAGTATCTTTTGGGAGTTTCCTTATTGGAAGACCAATCTTCTCCGCCATAACCTTGATGTCATGCACATTGAAAAGAACGTGTTTGAGAACATTTTTAACACCGTCATGGATGTGAAGGGGAAGACAAAGGAAAATATCAATGCTAGATTGGGTTTAACGTTGTTCTGTAACCGTAAAAATATGGAGTTGGTTTGTGATGGGTCATGGGTCGCAAAACCAAGAGCAAGCTTCGTATTAGAGAAAAACGCACAACTACTAGTCTACAAATGGCTTAAGAGTCTGTATTTTCCCAATGAACATGCCTCGAACATATCAAGGTTGGTTAATACGGAGGAATGCAAATTATATGGAATGAAGAGTCATGACTGTCATGTGTTTATGCAAACACTCATCCCATTAGCTTTTCATGATTTGTTGCCAAATGAGATATGGGATACACTCATGGAGATCAGTCATTTCTTCAGAGATATATGCTCCAACAAGTTGAATGTTGATCACATTGAAAGGCTTGAAACGAATATCGTCAAGACAGTATGCAAACTTGAGTTGATATTCCCTCCATCATTTTTTGACTCAATGGATCATCTACCCATACATTTATCGTTTGAGGTACAAGTTGAAGGACCGGTCCAGTATAGATGGATGTATCCATTCGAGAGGTTAGATATTATAGTTGCTATGTAATTTATAATTAAACGTTTTTTATTGATAATTTTTTTATTAATTCTATATATGCAGGTACTTGTTCAATCTTAAAAAAATAAAATTAAGAACAAGGTGCATGTTGAGGCGTCAATATGTGAGGCATATATTGTTGAGGAGATCTCAATATTTATCTCATACTATTTCAAACATCATTTGAGAACGAGGATCAACCGTGTTCCACGACATGATGATGGTGGTGAAGTGCCTTCAAGTGGAAACTTGACAATATTCTCCAATCCTGGATAACCCACACCTAAAAATATCGTAAGGGGAAGATATTTGTCTAAAATAGAGTTCAGACAAGCACATAATTATGTCTTATTTAACTATGATAAGCTGAGACCTTTTATTAAGTAAATAGATGTTCGACTTAAACTTTGTCAAGAGTGTACTATTTATATATTGTGATATCATAAACTCATATAATTTGGAACAATCTTGCAGGCAATATCAACGATACTTACTGTTTAATAACTCATAGCTGACCGAATCCCAAATCTTTCAATTACAAGATGAACAATTTGCCATGTGGTTTAGAACATAATAAGTCCTATCACAAACTCAATTAACTGTATGCAATATTACAGAATATTTATTTATTGATTATTGTTGTATTTGATATACAAGGTTTATCAAATGGTAGGTTATGCTGCTATTTCACTATCTTTACTAAGCCTGGGCCCTAAAAGAAAAGTCAAGTGTTATAACAGCAGTGTTTGTATTAAGGGATCGACTTCTAATGAGTATAAAGTTGACTACAACGGTAGATTGGGGAAGAGGTCATCGAACTGTAATATCATAACGAGCAGAATAAAGTGTTTTTATTCAAATGCTATTGGTATGACACAAATAACAGAGGAATCAGAGTAGATCCTCACTATGGTCTCGTTGAAATCAACTCGAAAGTTAGACTCCGCAACGTAAACGATGTCTTTGTTTTTGCAAAGCAATGCCAACAAGTTTATTACACATACTGTAACAGTCAGTTTGTACGACTTGATCAATGTTAAAAGATCCCAACATATCCTCTTAATTTTAGGGTAAATTTTTTTATTTATTTATTTACCAAAAATTCGGCAGAGTCTCATTTGTATTTAGGACATTCCAAGTTATCGACTACTATCAATTTACTCAATCAACCCATCATCACAAGGTCCCATAATTCCGAACCTTCTATCAAACATTATAATTCAACACCTCATACAATCCACACAATATATATATATTCCTACGAGTAAGTTCAATATGAACATGGTCCACATATCATATCATAAAATTTAGAAGAAAAGGAATACTAACATGCAAAGAAAGTATTTACAACATAATAAGTGTTCTTACACATTTCAAAATGGTTAATTACAAGATAACTGAAATACTACATGCTAAGCTGAACTTTTATAAATACATCAAGGTTTACATAAAAGTATACTACATAAACGTGTTAATTCCCTTTTGTTTAAGTTAAATATTTATCTAAGCTTGACAAAGTAGAGTCCTAAACTAATGATCTCCCTAGATATTTGATGGACCTGTTACATAAATAAACATACCATTATGTTGGTAAAGAATATATATATATATATATATGCTCATGTAATATATACAAATGAAGTATTAATTTTCTATCAGATCCATAAGATTTCTAATAGAGAACTTATATTTTGCTTGTAAATCTTTTAAACCCAATTAACACTCATTTGCATGTTCTTAATTTGAATACTCTTATTTATTTGCATGAACTGGGTGGCCTTGCAAAGTCTAATATTGTAATCCTATCATGGATGCCATTATTTAATCTTGTAAATACGCTAGACTTTATTTACACTAAATACGATATTTATTGTAATTGCATTTACTAGAAGAATTTTAAATTGTATAGGTGCAAATAGGAGAAAAATCAGGCACCTACTTCGCCTGTCTCGCGACCTCCCTTAACTGAAGATCCAATACTGGTTGCTCCTCTTGAATCACAAGGAAGTTTTTGGTTATAATTCCTTCAAGTTGATATTATAGAGAATCCATATTCATCCATTACTCATATGTTACTTTCTATGCATATTCATTTCCTCATATATATATATATATATATATATATATATATATATATATATATATAGTATTCACGTAAAAGTCTACTGTTACTGTCTAACTTTGAACTGTTACTGTTTAATTTTCAATTGTAACTATCCAACCGTTGTTGTCTAGACATTGAACTGTTAATGTCTAACTGTTACTGTCTAGACATTTGAACTGTTAGTGACCAAGTGTTAATGTCCAGCCGTCACTGTCTAGACATTGAACTATTACTGTCCAACTGTTACTGTCTAGACATTTGAACTGTTACTATCCACCTATTATTGTCCAACCGTTACTGTCTAGACATTGAACTGTTCCTGTCCAACTGTTACTATCTGGACATTGAACATTGAATTGTTACTATCCAACTGTTACTGTCTAGACATTTGAACTGCTACTGTCCAACTGTTTTTGTCTAGACATTGAACATTGAACTGTTACTATCCAACTCTTACTGTCTAGACATTGAACTATCTAGACATTTAGACTGTCACTGTCCCACTGTTGTCCAACCGTTACTGTCTAGATATTGAACTGTTACTGTCCAACTGTTATTATCTAGACATTTGAACTGTTACTGTCTAACTATTAGTGTCTAGACATTACTGTCCCACTGTTGTCCAACCGTTACTGTCTAGACATTGAACTGTTACTATCCAACTGTTACTGTCCAACCGTTACTGACTAGACATTGAACTGTTACTGTCTAGACATTTGAATTGTTACTATCTGAACACTCATCAGATTTTTAAATATATCTAAAGTTCTAAAACTCCATTTTAAGTGAGATTGATCTCGTTAGAAAGCTAAGACATGAGGCTACAAGTCTGAAGGAAGGAGAACCCAGTTCTGCCTCCAAGATAGTCAAAACTGTTCATCAACTAATCAATCCTACTGCCCTAAATAATCAGTCACGATTCAATCTCGGTTGGTAATCCATAACTGGAGTTCTACATCTTTAAATTGAGCAAGACCAATTTCCTTTGTTAGCTAACATTCAAATCTACAATTTCTATGAAGGAACCCGATCTTAATTCCCTCATCCTCCTACTTGAAATCTCACCAAAAGTCAGAAGACGAGTCTGTCTAGATTCATCACTACATACCACACATGAATTAACTTAATTTTAATAACAAATACTTTTTCCCCAATTCATGTCTAAAAACCCTAACTTATAATTCGATATAAAGGCATCAATTCATTATCAAATTAAAAATGAATTTTTGAAGATCATGTTTAGAACACCTTACCCGGTACGAATAAAGATTTTGATCTTCAACTCCTTCCTTTCTTTTCTTCTTATTCAATTTTTTTGTTAATCCTTTGCACACAAGTGTTTATCCCATCTATATACTCTTAATCTTGGATGAGTTCTTGAAATTTTAGTGTTTCTCTCTTGATTTTGCAAGAATGGGTACAAAACTCCCTATTTTCTTTCCTTATGGTTCCTGCAGATTCTTTTTGGTGAGGAGAGGGTATTTATACTCTATAATTTTCCTTATTTGCATTTAGGCCCCCCTTTTCCTTTAAGTGTATTATTCTCTTCAATTAAATCCAACCCTCGACAGTACCGGGTTCAGGATGAGAAAGAAGACACAAGTGTGATTGATGAAGTCTTTCAAGCTAGTGAGTTGGTTGAACCATACCGAGTTGCTCCTTCGATTGACTTAGAAGAAAATTATACTTTTCATGTTTTCGATGATAGTCTTATTGATGTTGACGCAAAGGAGTTGAATGTTGTTTTAAGCTTTAGTAGACTAGAGAATGTTGATGAAGAAGATGATAACCACATTAAAGAGTGTGATGAAGCTGATAACAATTCAATTAAGGACGAAGACGAAAATTCTGACTAAATATGTTGTGAAGCCTTTTTTTATAATGTAATATTATGGATGATATTTTGGAATATGAAATATTTCTTTTATAATCATTTGCTCTTGTTGTTGTGTTAGGCGTGCTGTAAGTTTGCAATTCAAGCTTTTGTGTAGGAGGATAGATAGGCAATACAATCAAAACATGCAAAACAATTACAGTATTTTGCCACAATCACCGACAGCAATACCGACGGACTGTGACCCGTCGGTATTTCACAGAGAGTTGCAAAACAATTACAGCCCCTGCCACAAACACCGACGGATATACCAATGCATCACCAACAGATATACTGACGCCTTCATTTGTCGACGGACGTCGAAAAATTTGGAGGGTTTTCAAAATTTTGGTGCAAAAATCAATGAAATACCAACGGAATTTAATGCCACCGCCAAAAACAATATTATTTTAGTTTTCGTCAGTATTTCCGTCGGAAAAATTGTAGTATAAAACCCTTCCCCCCCCCTTTGTGGTTCATTTTTTCTCGGTTCATTTTTTCTCCGTTCCTCATTTCATCTTCTCTTCTCCTCTCTGTTTGTGTTGTGTTTTTGCAAGAATTGGTGCGAGTTTTTATTGTTTTGATTGTAGTTTTAAACATATTAAAAGGTATGTATTCTCCTTTCTTTATCTTTGTAATTTTTTTATTTTTTTATTTTTTTATTTTAATTATGATTATTTTTGTGGTGTTCTTTGTTTTGTATATTGTTTATAGATAAAATTTTGAAATCAGCACACTACTAAGGTAATCATTTTTCATTCCTAAAATCTTTAGTTTTTTCTTTTTATTGTTTAATACCTTGAAACAAAATTGAATTGTTATTGTTGAATTTACCTTTAAAGTATTAATTGAAATATAGAATTAAATTTAATTAGTTTATTTTAATTTTATTATATTATTGGTTGTTATGTTTTTTTATTATTTCGATTAATTTTAATTTATGAATTTGTATAGATGTTAGTTGAAAATATATAGATGTTGAATTTCTATAGATGTTAGGTTGTATAGAGTTGATTTTGCAATATTTGTGTAATTATCAATGTCTGTAGGTATGAAAACTGTGGGTAGTCTCTAATATAGGGGAGGTGTTGGTGAATTTTTTTAAAATAATTGAATTTAATTATTTAATTATTCATATAAATTTGTGTAGATGTGTTGAATGAAAATTTAATTATTTGTATTGTAATAATTGTTTGATAATTTAGTCTCTTTTAATTGTTATTGTTGAATATTCCATGGAAATGGTAATTGAAAATGAAAAATTAAATTTCATTGTTTTATCTCAATGTTATTCTATTATTGATGGTTATGTTTTTTTATTATTTTCATTAATTTTAATTGTCATTTATGCATTTTTATAGATGTTAGATGAAAATATATAAATGTTGAATTTCTATAGGTGTTAGGTTGTATATAAAATTTTCCAATGAAGTCAATTGGTTTGTGGTTATTATAAAGATTTGCAAGTTTGAAAATTGTGGATAGTCTCTAGTATAGGGAGGTGCTGCCAAATGTTTTTTAAATAATCGAAGTTAATTATGTAATTATTCGTATAAATTTGTGTAGATGCGTAGAATGAAATCTACAGCACATCGTCAGCAGACAGTTGCAGCTAATTCTTCTATCAGCGAGGACTTATCCTTAGGTGCTGATCACGACGAGACATCTGCACCAACTTGTGATGCTGCCTCTCCTAGCGCGGTTTCACAATTTAGAGGCAATGTGCCTTCACAGCGAGGTCAATTCACCCGCAAGTACCAGGCACAAAAGAAGGATGGCCTTTCAATGTTAATTTGTTTAGGTTTTAGTTTTTTTTATATACTTATAACATAATTTATGAACAAATAATTAATATTTTATTAATTTTATTTAATTTCAGGTTCACAAACATTGAGGCTGCCCGAACAATAACATCGACGTTTAAATTGTCGATGGAGATTCCATTGTTTTAGTGGAGTTAGGTTTGCAGACATCTTGAGTGGAGACTTAATATCAATGCATGGTTTCGACGATTTCAAGTAGGTGTTAACTTTTAATTTTCAACTTATTTCTAATAAATTGTTTTTATAATTTTATATCTTGTACTATTTTTATTTTAAATAAATTATTTATATACACAGCATAATTTTGAGTGGGATAGCGCGGACAACAATGTTGTGAGGAGGGTATGAGAGAATCACGTGGCAACTAGGTAACATCGAAAATAATACATATTTTTGTTATATAATTTTATGTTCTAAATTCTAATTTGTTACTATGAAAGCAGGTTACATGATTTTTGGTATGATACACTAAAAAAAAGCAAAAAGATATGCGAGGGATAACGGTCTTTAAGGATGGAATGAGGTGGTGGTTTGGTTGGAATTCAAACTGTCATTCATCTCGAGGGATATATGGATGGCATATATTGAGCAGTGACGCCTGAGCAGTTCACACGACGCTCAATTTCCAGTGCCGACAACCGGAACCGGCAATTCATGGTTCGGTGACCACGCACACTGGCGACTCCGTCTCGTTCGATGTATATGCAAAGCGGATGGTAAGATTAATTTAAATGAAATATATTATTAATTAATTTGTTGTTGCTTATAAATATATTTAACTTGCAACCTTACAGGCTATGTCTCTTGGACGTGAGCCGAGCCTGATGGAGCTGTTTGTAGAGACGCACGTGCAGAGTCAAGACCGTCAAAAGGGGGTGCAACAATTCGTTGACAATCGCGCTCAACACTTTATGGTATGTTCGTTCAACCATATTATTTTGTAAGTTATTATTTTTATTGAATTGAATATGATGACTTCTTTTTTCATTTTCAGGAGACCTATAATAGCCGGTTAAGGGAGAGATATGGGGACGATCCTTCGACCCATCTGGAGTTCGATCCGGATTTGTGGATGGAGGTAGGATCGTCCGGTGGACCCGATTTTTATCGGGTCTATGGGCTCTCCAACACTATGGCTGAAAACTTGCGGTCGACCTGTAGTGTCTCAACCGTTAGGAGCTCTCCATCAGTATCGAGCACCAGTCTGAGGAGTTCATGGCCTTGAAACAACAATATGAACGACTCTTGACGGATTATGATCAACTCTGTCAAATGGTTATGGAGATTAGATCAAGGATGAGTGTTGATACATGCGCAGCCCCTTTTTCCTCGTACAGTCCCGAGAACAACCAGCCTCCTCCTCCTCCACTCACTCCGCTGTTATTCTAGTTTAATTTTTTTTTTTCAAACACATTAAATTTGTAATGAATATTTGGATGAATATTATTTAAAATTTTTTTAATATTTTTAATATTTAATACAATTTTATTTGGTTAATTAGTTTTTTTAACCAAATATTTTAAATCAATATCGATGGCCTTACAAACGGATTCAGGCCATCGATATTTTACCAAGAGTTGCAAAAATATTACCACCCATGCCACAATCACCAACGGATATATTTCATCGGTGTTTACTGTTACTATTACCGACGGAATATTCCATCGGTATTTTACAAAGAGTTCTAAAATATTTACCGCCCATACTATAATCACTGATGGGCTTTCCGTCGGTGATTATCGTTGAAAATACAGATAGAATTATTCTGTCTATAAAGTTCTTACGGGAATTGTTTTCTGATGCGCTTCGCCGTTTGTAAGATCGTCGGTGGTTGGTTTTTTTATTTCCGACTGAATCAGCGACAAAACAGGGAATTATCGACGATCAGTATTCCGATGAACTTATTCCGTCGATGAGGTCATTGGTAATATTGAATCCGTCGGTAATACTATTTAATGGTGTAATGACATCAAGTGTCAGCTCTACTTCTCCTTTGGCCACACAGCCCTTCAATGTGCCCAGTTTCACAGTAGTGAACAATAGCCCTCTGCCCATCTTGTTATTGGTATTGTTTTTGCCCCTACTTAGTTCCCAGACACTGGTGCAAACCAATACATTATGCCTGATCTTACAACTCTGACCGATTTTTCACCCTATCTTGATAATGATTATTTGCATGTTGGTGACAATAAGGGCCTTTCCATATGCCATATTGGACATACCATGTTATGTTCTCTAAAATGTGCCTTTATATTATCTAATGTTCTACATGTTCCTTATATTACTAAACCATTGCTTTCTATTCAGAAATTTTATGGTGATAATAATGTTTATTTTGAATTTCATACATATGTGTTTTATGAAAAAGGATCTCACCACTAAGAAAGTGTTCCTTTCTGGTCAGAGTAACGATGGTCTCTATGTTCTATCTGAGTCTTCTACCATGTCCATCACTGAAGCTTACTGGTCTCTTTGCATCTTTGTAACTGCTGATTTGTGGCATCGTCGATAGGGTCATTCTACTTCCTATATTTTTAATTTGTTAGTTTCCAAAAACAAAATAGCTTGCACTTCAACATGCTCTCTTGTTCAATGTCGAGTTTGTCCGCTAGGCAAGTCATTGCGTTTGTCGTTAAGACCTATGGGTCACAAAACTACTGCCCCACTTGATTTAATATTTAGTGATGTTTGGTGCCTTGCTCCTATGTTTTTCTCTAATGGTTTTCGTTACTTTGTTATCTTTATCGATGCGCATCTAAAACATATATGGTATTATCCTTTTATTGTAAAAATATGATATGTTTTCTACATTCGATCGTTTTCAAGTGCTTGTTGAACGTCAGTTTTCATGCAAAATTAAATTTGTTCAAACTAATTGGGGTGGTGAATATTGTGAGTTAAACAGTTTCTTCTAGACTATTGGTATTCATCACGGGTTAATTTGTCCTCATACACATGAGCAAAATGACATCGTTAAGGGTCGTCATCGGTATATTGTCAAAACTGGCCTTACCCTCATAGGATAATGTAGTGCTTCGTTATGGCTTTGGAATTATGCATTTGAATTGCCAGTATATGTTATCAATTGCATGCCTACTCTTGACCTCCAAAATCAATCTTCGTTTTAGTGTCTCTTTCATCGTACTCTTGATTATGATTTTTTGTGTACTTTTAGGTGTCTTTGTTTTTTATTTTTGCGTTCATATCATGCTCATAAGTTGGATTTTTGTTCATCTTCATATGTGTTCTTAGGTTATAATTCCTCTAATCTTGGTTATCGCTGTCTTGATTTAGCATCTCAACATGTTTATGCCTCCCGTCATGTTCATTTTCATGAAATTATGTTTTCTTTTACAAAATCTGAATAGATAGCACAACACCCAATCACCTTCTCCCATCCTATATAGCCTACACACTTGCCAACCTTGAATCCTTCCCCAAATTTTAACCCCACAACCCTGCCAATCCATCACACCAACAACCAACCAAAACAGACAGCTCACCAGCCAACCATGTTTGCCACCAACCCAATGCCACCTAGCCTTACCCCTATGTCACTATCTGCTTGTTTTTCTAATGATCATTTTACAGGAACAACTTCTCCTCCTTTAGAGTTGCATTTTTCTAGGTTTGTTACTGTAGACAACCCTGGTTCTGTCGCAGGCTCTCCAAACTTTGTTGTTGTGAGCTCCAGACCTCAAACAGGTTCTCTAGCTGATCTACAACTCATTGTTGATCTCTCCTTTTATCCTCTCTAGTAGCTCATAGGTTCAGGTTGTTGCGATGTCGCGGTCACACAAATTAATTACCCTAGCTTTAAACACAACACACAAGATAGTATAGAGCAAGCAAGGGGTCGATCCCACAAGGAAGTTCAAGTCAGATTTTTATGCTAGATGATATGCAATGTGGGGGGGTTTGGACGTTATCTAGGCTAAAGCAAAAGATAATAGAAAAATATCAAATGAAATTTAATAAAATTAGAAAATTATCAAGAGAACAAACCTTGGTCACAAGCACACATCCACCTACAAAAATCAGAACTGATCATGGAAACGAAACATCAATTTATATTCTGAATATTTATCTCTTCATAACATTGGTTAGTTAACGGATCCGCCATATAACTAACCCTAACCATTAAACAACCACAGTGTCCACACTAGTAATTTAATTTAATGGCAGCCTTAAGAACTAGATAAGTTGATTAATCAAGAAAACATAACTGTCCGCAGTCTATGTTTGATTTGATTGAATGTTCTCCCTAATATTAATAACGTAGATCCGCCACGATTATTAAACTCAGTTGCTTCACAAGTTCATATACCACAACTCCGGTTTTGATATCAAACTTAGCAATAGATTGTCTACAATAATAACTTAGAGTCCGCTCTAGCAATTAAAATAAACAATCATAG
>Ga0325414_1002846_pt1 | contig 17801 bp, 14 predicted proteins | sample PopdelMetagenome_8_FD_206183 | JGI IMG/M metagenome (GOLD analysis project Ga0325414, IMG submission 206183) | Populus deltoides microbial communities from Bellville, Georgia, United States - Leaf-PdKOR-R3 | ecosystem: Host-associated > Plants > Phyllosphere > Phylloplane/Leaf | place: USA... | reverse complement strand
TAAATCAAAATCTGGCTTTGCTGACTCCATCAGCAACTCATGGATCTGGGAAGAGCTCGATGTCGGACGCAAAGGCCAGATGAAATGGGTGCGGGACAATTACATGACCTATGACTATTGCAAAGATTCCAAGCGATTCCCACTCGGCCTTCCTCGTGAGTGCTATGTCACCAACTTTCCCTGAACCAACCCCGAGAAAAAGAACTGATTGATGATGAAAAATGAAATACATATCCTAATTTTCACTTATATTGTTCAATTATTATTTTCATCGGTTTTGACAATTCTGTTTTCCATGTTTATTTGAGTATTTCCTTGTTCCTAGTAATCAAAAAATATGAATTTTTTATATATATAAATAACATTATTATTGTTCGATTTGTCGTGTTTATGAGTTTATATATTTACACAACCAGATACCGATAGAAATTTATGTCGGTAATAACACTCACAGTCTATCAATATGTATATTACCGTTAGCATTGTTCAAATGAACATTTATTTATTTGTTGGTATATCCATCAGTAAATATAACATATCACCAACATAATACCAATAGCAGTGGCATTTAGAGTAATTCTATTCCAATTCTCTCTAAAATATACCAATGGAGTTGTTCCGTTGGTAACCCCGTCAATAATATTTTAAAAATATATTTTTTTAAAAATATATTGAACAAAAGTACAAAAATAACTAAAATAATATAAAAATCAAATATTTATTATAAATTTAAATATTTATACGTTCAAATACAATAAATCTAAAATAGAGGTGACGGTAGAGGAGGAGGAGGAGGAAGGTGATCGTCGTTAGTACCATGGTTCTAATTAGAAGGTGCAAATGTACCACTCATCTGTGATCTCATCTCCATTACCAATCGACAGAATTCTTCATAATCATCAGTGAGTCATTCATATATTTCATTAAGATGGCCATCTGAGCCTATACTCGTTAGTCTAACATCACCGCGAACTCCGGAGTTTAAGTGCTCAATGTCAATTGCAAGCATCTAATGGTCGAAGCACTACAGACCGTCTACAAGTTCACGATTGTAGTGTTAGAGAGTCCGTACACCCGATTTATATCAGGTCTACTAGACGATTCTTCCTCCAACTACAAATCTAGATCAAGATCTTGATGGGTCAAATGATTATCCTCGTATCTCTCCTTCAACTGACTATTATATATATCCTAGAAAGAAAAAATAAATTCATCAAATTCAAAGAAAAAATAACTTAAGAAAAAAATAGTTAAAAACCAACATACCACAAAGTGCTAAGCTCGACTATCCATGAATTGTTGCATTTCTTTTTGGCGGTCATCACTTCGCCCATGTGTTTCAACAAAACATTTCATCGGGTTTGCTCGCGTCCAAGAATCATAGGTTACAAGATAAAAATGTTGTCAGTTAAATATATTTATAAAAATCACCTTATAAACAATGGATACAATAAAAAAAATCCTATTATTTGCTTTGCATGCGAGACGAACATAATGGTGCCACTAGTATGCATGGTAACAGAACCATGAACATGTCAGTTTTGATTTCCCCACTAGAATGTGATGGTGGAGTGAAATGCATGGATGTCACATGTTGAATGTGTTCTGCTCATACAACCTTTGAGACATACAAAGATCTAAATCTTTCTAAACCCCCACGTCATTCCAACCTGGAAGCTCTCTTTCTTTCGCATATTCTTTTTGCTTTCTTTTATGCCTCGTACCAATAAACATGCAACCTACATGGTACAAATTAATTATTTGTTAGTAAATGAAAAATAAAATTTTAATATTTAAAATAAAACATTTATCCTGAATTTAATCTTACTTAATTGCAGTGTGATTTTCCCAAACCCTTACAATATTATTATCAGCTCTCTTTCATTCAAAATTTCCCTTGAAATAAAAATTTATAAAAGAAAAATTTATGTAATTTCAATAAACTAACCAAATTAACATAAAAAAATTTAAGTTAATGCTAACCATAAAAACCATGCATCGACCTGCGGTTTCCATTCAGGATGTTTGGAAACCTGGCTCCATTGAAACAATACAATTTCCATCGATAATTTAAAGGTTGATGTTATTGTTCTAGCAGCCTCAATATTTGTAAACGTAAAATTGTATTCGTTAAATGAAATTATTTTTAAAAAAATTATTAAACTTGTCATTGTGATAGTAAAACAAACTTACATTGAAAGATCATCCTTCCACTTGGCCTTGTACTTGCGGGTAAATGGATCCTGCTGTGAAAGTAAAAAAAAGGCAACATGCCTTAGGATAAGAAGAAAATAAGATGCTTGATTTCGGCTTGGGTCGTGAACAAAAATAAAAGTGAAGAAAAAGATAGAAAAAGAGAGAGAGACAACATTTTTTGGTACGGATCGTCCAGGATGGGAGAATATTAATATGTTCCCACTCGAAGGCACTTTTCCTATCATCATCATGACATGGAATGTGATTGATTGTTTTTCTCAATTAAGGCTCAAAATAGTACGAGATAAATATGGAGATCTCTTTAACAATATAGGCCTCATATATCAAAGCCTTAACATCTGCGTTGTTTTTTTTACTTTTCTCTTAAGGTTAAAGAAGTACATGCATGGAATTAAACAAATATTTTGAATTATGCAAAGAAAGACAAAAAACTTTAATTACGATGTATGTGTAATCCCTAACCTCTTGAATGGATACATCCATCTATATTGGATTACGCTTCCAACTTTTGCCCCAAATGGTAAATATATGGGTAGATGCTTCATTAAGTCAAAAAATAATGGAGGGAATATTATGTTAAGTTTGCATATTGTCTAGATGATATTCTTTTCAAGCTTCTCCATATGTTATGTCTCTAACTTGTTGGAGCATATATCTCTAAAGAAATAAATGATCTTCATTAGTGCATCTTGTATTTCCTTTGGCAATAAATCCTGATAAACTAATGGAATAAGTGTTTGCATAAACACGTGGCAGTCAGGGCTCTTCATTCCATACAATCTCCAATCCTTCAAATTCACCAACCTTGGTATGTTCGAGGTACGTCCATCAGAAAAATACAGACTTTTAAGCCATAAGTAGACAAAAAATTGTGCTTGTTTTTCTAAGGAAAAACTAGCTTTGAGCTTTGCGACTAATGACCCAACATAAACCAACTCCATATTTTTACGGTGACAAAACAAAGCTATATCCATTCTAACCTTGATTTTTTCTTTTGTCTTCCCCTTCACGTCCATAACTATGTTAAAACTATTCTTAAACATGGTCTTTTCTATGTTCATAACATCAAGGTTATGGCTGTCAAACCAAAACCAGGAAACTTCTGCTTACCAGATTAAAAATCAAACATAAGGTCATCATACTCCAACACCACGTCATACAATTCCTTACCCGAAAGAATCGGTGATGCAACATCCCTTTCAACTCTTCCAACAAAGAAGTCATTCTTATTCTTTCTGTACTTATGATCCGTTGACAAGAACCATTGGTGGTAGTCAAAAAAAGAAATCATTTTTATTCTTTTTGTATTTGTGATCCATTGGCAAAAACCACTAGTGGTAGTAAAAATAAATTGTTTTACCATTGTTTGTTAATGTAAATGCCTTGTTATTTTCCATACAATATAGACATGCTAGTTTTCCATGTGTGCTTCAACCAGAAACCATTTCATAAATAAGAAAATCATTGATAATTCATATCAAAGCTGCCTTTATATGAAAATTTTGTTTCCTCGATACATCATAAGTCAAAGGTCCAAATAATCACTATTGCTTCAAGTCATTAATCAAAGGTCAAGACAAACATTTATATTCTGACCTGGACTATTAGGACCAGAGATGATTATAGATAAAAATATGAACTTTGACCTTATACACATTCCAAGTGGCAAGTTGTAAACCATGAGTATCACCAGCCAACAAGAATAAGGAGCAGCAAATGACCTGAATGGATTGAATCCATATGTACATAACCCAAGATGCACGTTCCTTAATTCCACTGAAAGCTAAGGATGCACACTGTTAAAGTGTTTCTAGGCTTCACCATCAGAAATGTGCACCATCACAACATCTACCACATCATGTGATTGGTGTCATTTCATGTGTTCAATAGTCTTTAGTCATATGAATAACCTCTGCAGTCTAAGTGTGATCATGAAGTATCTAAATTTTCTGTGTGCAACAAGAGTCCTTCCCTTATTAGTTGTGGGTTTATAATGAGAATGCCCACATGTTTTGCACTTGGTCAACTCTATATTTTCAAGGTAGGACAACATGTAGAAGTTTCGACCCATGTTAATTTTTTAGTATCCTAGACTGAGAGATTTCATTATGGACTTAGCAGCATAAAAGTTATCTTTCAGCTTGTTCCCTTTCGGTAAAATGCTTCTTGCTCATTCAATAATTTTTTTTATAACCAGTATCACTCAAACTATGATCTAACTTAATGGTGAACACATGTTCAACAACCGATAATTTACTATGATTTGTACAACCATCCCATAATGGTTCGTCATAATCTTTCAAAAGATCAAAAAACTTGGTTGCGTTTGTTTTAAGTTCTTCATCTATGATTGGATATTGACTTGTATAACCTTGATTCATTCTCATTGCATTCATAACCATATTCCTATAAAGATCATTATAGTCATCTACAACATCATGCACGTTGCTAGAACTAGAAATTGGCCCAACTATCTTTTCTACCATGGTATTGTAAGAAATATATGGTTTTCCACATGCATACCAACACAAGTATTTCTCTATAAACCTTGTTTTGTAGAAGATGCATTATTACAATATTTGGATTGATAAACTTTTTATTTTTACACCTCTTGCGTGAACATCTAATACTCTATCCACTAATATTTTTCGGATTAGATAGTACATAATTAATAAATCCCTGAATCCCATTATAATAATTCATCATCCGTAACCCTTGGGGTCAATCTCTATATATCCACAAACAATCATCCATTACTTATATCAAACTTATATAAATAATGATGACAACATGTATTAATTAATTATGTTAACTAAATAAATTTTCTAAAATATTGGTTTAGCTCAATTTTATTCAATCTATTTTAATAGTTCTTTTAATTCACTATCAATTATATATCTACATAAATTCAAATTTCCACACATTTACTGAAAATTACAACTTGACAATAAAATTGACACAATATAAAAACAAACCCGTTAATTAAGCCATTATTTGTTTCATCACAAAACACCAAAGTAAAAAATTCAATATAAGTTTCATCAATTTACAAACAAATATAATTTTACAAAATCTAAAACAAACCATAACATGTACAAATCATAAATCCATACAACAAAATTGTATGAGAAAAAAACTATAAAAATCTGGTAAACACCCAAACATAATACATATAGTACAAAAATATGCAAAAACAAATAACATTTAAAAATTGTTTTACAAAAATGGTAGATTTACTTACTTAAAGTGGAGTATCCTCAATAAAATTTAAATCAGAACACAGATGATGACAAACCAAGTGTTGTGGTGGCCGGATTTGTTGTGAGAGATTGAATTATGTTGAGATTGAAAGGGGGTGGTTGTTTATTTCAGAAAAAATGCATAAGGAAGAAGGAGAAATGGGAAAGGGGGGAGAGGAGGGTTTATCATGAGGTCATAAATTAAATATTTTCAATGGATTTACTGACAATTATTTTATCGGGCATTCTATTAGCCATTCTGTCGGTAAAAAGTGCTACATCACTGTATGATTTAAGTTTTTGAATCCAACTATAATAATGTTTGTAATTTTTTCAATATATACCGAACGATTATTTTCATTGGTATATTTATGGATGAACTTTATAGTTGGGTTTATTCCATCTATAAAGTTGTCGGTAAAAGTTACACGTCTTTATACTTTTGTGGTTTTTTTATTAATTATTTTCTCACTATCATTCTCTCGGTATATACTAATGAAATGTTTCCATCAGTGTTTACCGATAGATATATCGATGGAAAATTCTTTTCGTAAAATTGACCACAATCTACCAACGAAAAAATTCTGTCAGTGTTTCCATTTGTATTCATAAAAATTCTAGTAGTGGATAGCGCGCTTTATAGCCCTATCTCTTTTTCCTTTTTAGTATGCCTTTGATCCCTATCTTGTTTCTTTTAAGTGCGCCTTTGAGCACTTATCTCCTAGAGAGTGCACTTTATAGCCTCTCTTTTCCTTTCTAAGTGCGCATTTGCTCATCTTTCAAACAATGCACTTTCTAACCCTATCTCTTTCTAAGTTGGCCTTTGAGCCCTCATTTCTAAATCTTTTAGAAGGATTAACCATTTCTCGATCTAGTAAATCCACAATCTCTTGTTTCTTTTTCTTCTTTATAAGCTTACTATCTAAAGTTCCTCATGAGACTTTCTGTTGTAAGCATTCTAAAGAGTGGGCAACTATCATAACCTATTTTTAGGTTTGCCCCCAAATTTACCTTATTTATTTTTAAAATAAAAAACAAAAATAAAAATAATAATAACAAAAAGACTAGTAATTTGGCAAAAGCAGGTTGAGAAGGGTTACAAATGTATGGGAGGAATCAAGCTAATGCTTTTAATAAAATTGAGATCTCAATCATACCTCATTGTACCCAAGATTAAAGAGACAATAAAGATTCAATGTTAAATTAAATGATTATTGGATGAATCTGCATAAAAATTAAGTTAAGGGATATAATTAGATTTTAATAGGCTAATTTAATTTAATCATGAGTCAAATTAAAGGTTTAATTATATTTAAGAATTAATTTGGGTCAAATTAAATGATTTAATTAGGTGTACGGACGTAACTATACTTTTAATGGGCCAGATTAGCTTTATTAGAAACTTAACTCGTGAAAATTTAAGTTTGGAAGTCTAATTTGGGCTTAATCGTGAAGATTGAAATTTTTTAGGATCAAAATTAATTTTTACAAAGTCAATTGATTAAAATCAGGGACAAAAGTGCAAGAAAATCAAAGTTTAGGCTCAATTAAGGGTCAAATTAAATAAATTCACAACAAATGATCTTTTTGAAATAGGCGTTAAACTTTGAGAACTTAATTTAGTTGAAAACAGGGGTGAGATTGAAACAAATTAAAAGTTAAATGATCAATTGAGGATCAACTCACTACGCCATTAAACAGTTTTACCGACGGATTAATTCTGTCAGTATAAGGAACATAAACCGTCAGTAACATTATTACCGATGGAATTTCGCATTCCATCGCCATTTCTGTCGGTAAGAAAAAAAATTAATTACTGACAGAAATTCCGACGGTATTACAGATGGCTAAGCGCGCCAAATTTTTTTTTTCCCGCCACCAAGTTACCGACGGAATATATCCGTCTGTATGTTCAATGGTAATTACCGATGGATATTCTGTTGGTGGTTGTTGCATGGAATTACTGACGGAATACTTCTGTCAATAAAAGCTATGGTAAATCTGTCGGTAGTTTACTATACTAAAATACCGACAGAAATATTCATCTGTAAATCCGTCGGTATTGATTTAAAATATTTTTTAAAAAAATATTTATTAACAGTTAAAAAAATTAATAATGTTAAATAATATTCATCAAAATATTCATTACAAATTTAATGTTTTAAAAAACAAAATTAAACTAATTAAAATAGCGGCGCAGCTGGAGGAAAAGGAGGAGGAGGAGGTTGGTTGTTGCCGGGATTGTACGACAAAAAAAAAGCAGCATATGGATAATCACCCATCTTTGATCTATTCTCCATGACCATTTGATGGAGTTGAGCATAATCCGTTGAGAGACGTTCATATTGTTGTTTCAAGGCTAAAAACTCCTCTGACTGGGTGCTCGATACTGATGGAGAGCTCCCAACAGTTAAGACACTACCGGCTGACCGTAATTTTTCAGCTGTAGTGTTGGAGAGCCCGTAGATTCGATTTTTATCGGGTCCACCAGACTATCCGACCTCCATCCACAAATCCGGATCAAAATCTGGTTGGATCAAAGGATCGTCCCCATATATCTCTCTCAACCGGCTATTATAGGTCTCTTGAATTTTTTTTTAAATCATATTCAATTCAAGAAAATAATAACTTACGAAATAAAATGATTGATCGAACACACCACAAAAAGCTGAGCACGGTTGTCCACGTACTGCTGCACCCCTTTTTGGTGATCTTGACTCCGCACGTGCGTTTCTACAAATAGCTCCATTGGACTCGACTCTCGTCCAAGAGACGTAGCCTGTAAGGAAAAAAATGATTGCAAGTTAAATATATTCATAAGCAACAATAAATTAATTAACGATATATTTCATTTAAATTAATCTTACCATCCGCTTTGCGTGTGCGCTGAACAAGATGGAGCCACCGGTGTGCGTGGTCACCGAACCATGAATTTGCTGGTTTTGGTTGATGGCTCTGGATTTTAAGCGCCGTGAGAACCGCTCAGACGTCACGTGCTCAATATATGTCGCCCATATATCTCCCGAGATGAATGGCGGTTTAAATTCCCGCCAAACCGCCACCTCATTCCATCCTTCAAGACCGTTGTCCCTCGCATATCTTTTTGCCTTTTTTTGGGTGTCATACCAAAAATCACACAACCTACTTCCATAGTAACTCAATTTAGAGCATAAAATTATAAATCAAAAATAAATATTATTTTCGATGTTACCTAGTTGCCACGTGATTCTCCCATACTCTCTGACAACATTGTTGTCCGCGCTATCCCACTAAAATTTATTCTCTATATATAAATTATTCATTGAAAATAAAAATAGTACAAGATATAAAATTAAAAAAATTATTTATTAAAAATAAACTGGAAATTAAAAATTAACACTTACTTGAAATCGCTGAAACCAAGCATCGATATGAGGTCTCCATTCAGGATGTCTGGAGACCTGACTCCATTGAAACAATGGAATCTCTATCGACGATTTCAACGCCAATGTAATTGTCCTGGCAGCCTCAATGTTTATGAACCTGAAATTAAATAATAAAAAATTAATTAGTTGTTCATAAATTATGTTATAAGTATTAAAAAAAACTAATACTTAAACAAACTTACATTGAGAGGTCATCCTTCCATTGTGCCTGGTACTTGCAGGTGAATTGACCCTGCTGTGAAGGCACACTGCTTCTGCGCTGTGAAACCGCGCTAGAAAAGGCAGCATCACACGGTTGCGCAGATGCATCGTCGTGATCAGCACCTAAGGAGATGTCCTCCTCGCTGCTAGAAAAACTAGATGCAACCGTCTCCTGACGAGGTCCTGTAGATTTCATTCGATGCATTTACACAAATGTATATGAATTATTACATAAATTAACTTTGATTATTTTAAAAAAAGTTCAGCAGCACCTCCCCTATACTAGAGACTACCCACAGTTTTCAAACCTGCAATCTTTACGATACCCACAATCCATATAATTTCCATCAACATCATATATACAACCTAATATCTATACCAATTCAATCATTAAAAAAAAATATAAACAACACCTCCCTTATAGTAGAGACTACCCACAGTTTTTATATCTACAAATATTGATAATTACAAAAATATTGCAAAATCAACTATATACAACCTAACATCTATAGAAATTCAACGTCTATATATTTAAAACTACCATCAATACAAATTCATAAATAACAATTAAAATTAATCAAAATAAGAAACAACATAACATAAAGTGAACAATATCATAAAATTAAAATTAATATAAACTAAATAAATTTAATTCTATATATCAATTCACATTTATAACATAAATTCAACAATAAGAATTATTTCAATACAAATAATAATATCCAAAAATTAAAATTAATATAAACTAATTAAATTTAATTTAATTCTATATTTCAATAACATTAAACAAAACATCCTAAATACAAAACAAGCAATACACAAAACTAAAAAAACAATACATTAATTCAAAACAAATTTGAGAATAAAAAATGCTTATCTTAATAGTGTGTTGATTTTTAGATTTTATCTATAAACAACACAAAAAATAAAGAACACCAAAAAAATAATGATAATTAAAATAAAAAATACAAAGATAAAAAAAAACCATTACATACGTTTTAATATGTTGAAAACTACCACTAAAATAATCAAATCTCTTCCAAAAACTAAACTCAAACGGAAAGGAGAAGAAATAGAGATGAGGACCAAGAGAAAAAATGAACCAAATGGGGGAGGGGGAACGATTTTATATGCCAATATTTCCGTCGGAATTATCGACGGAACATAAATGTTGTCGGTGGCATTTATTTTCATCAGTAACTCCGACGGAAATAAATTGAAATGCACACCAAAAATTTCAAAAATACCGCCTTTTGTTTTCAATCCGTCGGTAATCCGGAAGAAAATTACCGTCGGAAATTGTGCCTTCGGCAATTCCGTCGGTAACAGTGCCTTTGACAGGCATGTGCTTCGGGAAGTGTGATTTTCATCGGTGATGTCTGTCGGTAATTTCCGTCGGAAAATGTGGCATAACTCCGTAATTTTTTGACAACTCTCTGTGAAATACCGACGGCACTAGGCCATCGGTAGTACCGTCGGTAAGTTCTTCATTCTGTCAGGGAACTCGTTGGAAATTATGGCACAACTCCATAATTTTTTGACAACTCTCTGTGAAATACCGACGGCATTAGGCTGTCGGTAGTACTGTCGGTAATTTCCACATTCCATCGGCAAACCCGTCAGAAATTGTGGCACAACTCTGTAATTTTTTAACAACTCTCTGTGAGATACAGGCGGCCTAGTGCCGTCGATAGTACCGTCGATGAAACAATCAATATTTTTACACCTGCTCCCTTTATTTGTGTCTATGCTCCTGCACACTTAGATCACACACAGCACAATTACAGGAACTGATAATTAAAAAAGAATAAATATTTCATGTTCCAAAATATTACATTATAAAAATAAGGTTTTACAGCTTGTTTAGTCAGAATTCTCATCTTCGTCCTCAATTGAATTGTTATCATCCACTTCATCGCACTCTTCAATTTGGTTATCAACTTCTTCATTACATTCTCTATTGCACTAGTAGAGCTCAAAATGACATTCAACTCCTCTGCGTCAACATCAACAAGACTATCATCGAAAACATGAAAATTCAAATCTTCTTCTAAGCCAATCGAATGAGCAACTCGAAATGGTTCAACCAACTCACTAGCTTAAAAGACTTCATCTATCACACTTGTGTCTTCGTTCTCATCCTGAACAACCTCGACACGACCCCTGGGTTTTGTTTTTAAAACGGATAACCAATCAACTCTTGATTGGTCCTTTCTAAAGGAAGGGGTGTATGTGTAATAAACTTGTTGTCATTGCTTTGCAAAAACAAAGACGTCATTTACGTTGCGGTGTCTAGCTTTTGAGTTGATTTCAACGAGACCATAGTGAGGATCTACTCTAATTCCTCTGTCAGTTGTGTCATACCAATAGCATTTAAATAAAAGCACTCTATTCTGCTTGCTATGATATTGCAGTTCGATGACCTCTTCCAATCTACTGTAGTAGTCAACTTCAAACTCAATAGAAGTCGATCTCTTAATACAAACACCATTGTTGTATGTCTTTCTTCCATGCCCATATTCTTCAGTATGAAAGACATCCATTGACAAAATACCCGTTATAGCATTTGACTTTTCTTTCAGGGTCCAGGTTTAGTAAAGACAGTGAAATAGCAACATTAACTCCCATTTTATAAACCTTGTATATTAAATACAACAACAATCAATAAACGGATATTATGTAATATATATTTAAGTACAGTGAATTACATTGCAAGAGATTATGAGTTTGTGATAGGACTTACATATGTTCTAAATCATGTGGCAAATTGTTCATCTTGTAATTGAAAGATCTCGGATTCAGTCAGCTGTGAGTTATTGGACAGTAAGTATCATCGATGTTGCCTGCAAGGTTGTTTCAAATTATATGAGTTTATGGTATCACAAAACATAACTAGTACACTCTTGACAAAGTTTATGTCGAACATCTACTTAATAAAAGGTCTCAGCTCATCACAGTTAAATAGGAGATAATTGTGTGCTTGTCTGAACTCTATTTCAGACAAATATCTTCATCTCACGGTATTTTTAGGTGTGGGTCGTCCAGGATTCGAGAATATTGACAAGTTCCCACTTGAAGGCACTTCACCACCATTATCATGCTGTGGAACACGGTTGATCTTCGTTCTCAAATGAGGTTCGAAATAGTATGAGATAAATATTGAGATCTCCTCAACAATATAGGCCTCACATGTTGACGTCTCAACATGCGCCTTGTTCTTAACCTTTTTCATAAGATTGAACAAGTACCTGGATATATATATATATATAGAATTAATCAAAAATTATCAATAAAAAAATATTTAATTATGAATTACATAGCAACTATAATATCTAACCTCTCGAATGGATACATACTTATTAATTGATAGATTAAAAAATGCAGTTTGGGAGGGGAGAGGTGGGATGGGGAAGAAAAAGGGGAAGAAGGAGGAGAAACAGAGGAAGAGAGTGTCGGCAGAGTCAATATGTATCGCCGTTTTCCGACGGATTCACCGACAGAAAATTGTCGTCGGTTATTCCGCCTGAAACAAAATCCACGTCATCACGCCGTTGCAACTTTCAAAAAAAGTTTCTCACCGTCGGCGATACCGACGGTATATACCGACGGAAGTAGTCCGTCGGCAAATACCAGCGGTATCCCCAACGGAATTATTCCATCGTTAAAAATTTCCGACGAAAAAATTTCATCGATAATTCCGTTGGTGTTATCTGATTTTCTAGTAGTGACTTGCATAAATCAAAAACCAAAGATTAGAATCAAAAGGCGTTGAACTTTGGCGTTAATATTTGAGTTTAGAAATGGTAAAATTGTATAAAATTAAAAAAAAATTAGTCAATTATGATGCAATTAAAAGAAATCAAAATACAAAGCACTAAATTGAATTTTAGTCAAATCCCAAATTAAAATCCTAAGGGTGTCAAAAAGGTTTTGTTTCATTTAAATGAAATGGTGCATTTTGACCAAAATGGTTTGATTTGGAAAATAACAATGCTGCTTTGACCAACAACCAAAAAAAAAAGGGCTAACGACTTGTCGTTTGGCCACTATAAATCATCTTCAACTTTTATACCTGAAAAACTTTCTGAGTGGCTACTTTTAATGCTTCATGTCTCTACTAACAAGATAAACAAGACATCACTCTCATGGCCCGACACTGTACTATGCCCTAGTATAATTCCCATTGGTTGGTCGCCTCTATAACTGCCACGACACCATCCCAAAACAGTTGACCCAATCAGCCTTTGCCACCCAGTTTTACAACTTGCGATAATAACTTTTGGCCAATGGTTAATATCCTTTTCATTTGAATCACATACCAAGATTTATTCTCATTAAAGACTAGATGTCCCTTTTTCATCCCCTAGGGGTGAATTTCGTGCAAAAATAGATGAGAAATCTGAGTGAAAATTGAGCCAAAAAAATCATCATTTACACACCATTCTTTTTTAGCTGCCCAACCAGCCATCTTTCTCCTCCTACAACGACCACTATGAACCACCAACAGTCACACTATCTTTGCCCTTCATAATAGTCAGCTTCGCCCCTTTTTTTAGCAACACCCAACAATAAAGCTAGTCACCGTGAGCAGTGTTGGAAGCTCCTTCTTCCAGTAACGCCAGCCTCCTCTCCAAACCAGTAACAGGAGCTCAAGCTTCCAGCAACAACTTCGGCAGCTCAACCTTAGCTCCTCCATAACCATCATGAGCAAGCAGCAACCTTGAGCAACATTGGGTGCACTTCCTCTCCCCATTTCAATCGTGGACAACAACAGTAGCAAAAAAGGTGGTCACCCTCCCAGACCAGCACTGTGAATCACTCCAGGATCCACCAGCATCTCCACAACGTCACGGCAGACCAGCAACAGCAGCCAAATGACCATACCTTGCGCCAGGTAATCTTCCTTCCTTAGTAATGCATTTTTTTTAATGATGCATGAAGGACGTGAATTAATTCACGTCTTGCTGCCTCTCTTTGCCAGCAAATAAAGAAGGGCTGGACCTTTAGCCTACTGAGCCCCGCCCATCTTCTGCATATATAAATATATAAATGAAATTGTTAGGCTTTCAGTCTACCCAACCCAATCAGATTGGGTTTGGGCCAATTAGCCCAGCCCTTAGACTAAGGGTGTGTTTGCTTAACACACCCTAGTGCCTTCCAGCCCCTCTCTTTTTTTTATCTATCTTTTAAATGTTTGGCAAACAAGCGTAATAAAAATCCAAAAAATATATGGAAAAAATTAAAGGAATATTTTGAAATTATTTGTGGGTTTGTCGATTGTTTTTCCAATAATTTTATCTAATATTGAGTTGTAGATTTATATTGTAAGATACGAATCTAGAATTAAAAGTACTTGATTCTTCTTTGAAATTTCAAAAAATACAAAAATATATTTTGTTTTCGTGCATATAGCCAAATCCTAAAGATTTTTTATTTCATGCATATTTTCTAAAAATAACAAAATCACTTTTTTATCTTGTTTTAAAAATACAAAATGAATATCGTAATCAATTTATGATTATCCATTAAGGTTTGACCAAAATACCAAAAATCCCAACACAATTAATTTTTTATTTAGAGTGTTAGGATTTAGGTGTAGACTTTCACATTTGGGAATATAACATTATATTATAAAGTATACCCTCAAATATTAATTAAAGATATAAAATAAAAAAATAAATGTGATGCTAAAATTAGGACCTTAGAACAATTAGAATTTAATTTAATAAGGTAAATACTTTTTCATGAATAGAGATCTACCTTGAACCTTAGATGAGACCAACAAATGGAAACATGCCTTATATTAATAATCAATCAATAATGCAGTTTAACGTAGGTAGGGTGCACTGGGGGTGATGCGTCTTCTACTTATATAACTAGACATAAATTACCAATGGAATTACAAAAGAAATTTTTATCGGGTTATATGCTATATTCACCTATAGAAATCCTGATGGAATGATGTCGGTTAAATATTTTTGTTTGGCGTGTTTTTTTTTCTATAAATCCATTGGTGATTATACTACCGACGAAATGACCAACCACTACTAGAATTCTTATAATTAAAAACGGAATTTTTCATCGGTATTTGTACTATCATTCCGTTGGCAATTAATTTATTGGCAGAATTATAGACGAAAATGCTTCGTTGATGAATCTTTCATTGGTAATTTTTTGTTTGTTGGTAATAAAAACATATTATTACCGATGGATTTATTGACGGGAAAAACACGCTAAAAACAATTACCCGCTTCATTTTGTCAGTATTTCCCTCGAGAAGCTTGTCATATAACCAACAAAAATACCATATACAATTCCATCGATGATTATTTAAAAATATTTTTTTAAAAATCTATTTAACAAAACTAGAAACTAATTAAATTAATATAAATCAACACTCCATAATATTCATAACTCAGTTGCTTGGAAAAAAGAAGAAGAAAATCAACTCAAAGAAATTTGAAACAAATAAATAACATAAAAAATAAACAACAACAACAAATAAATAAATCAACTAAAAATAATTTCATATGAAAAATATGAAGTTGCGATTGCTAAAAATTTAAAAATCCTATAAATAAATCAACTAAAAATTGATCTCATATGAAAATAAATCTTACAACAACATTCATACAATTATTAAGAAAAAAATAATAAAAAATATAATGAAATAACAAATATAATGAAAAAACACAAAAAAAAGAAAAAAGAAAAATCTTACCTTAATGCAGTTGTGGGTGAAGCTGAGAAGAGAAAAAAAAAACAAATTCATAAAGTATGTAAATTAAAATAAAAATTAAGAAGAGAAAAGAAGAAAAGAGGAGAAGACATACCTGAGCGTGGAGAAAAAGAGAAGGAGTTAAGGAGAGAAAAGAAAGAAAAAAAGAAAGGGATGTTGAGTTTTTTACATAAGAGGAAGAAGAAGAAGAAGAAGAAAAGGAAGAAAATGAGGCTCGTCTGTTGTGAAATGAGGGATTCTAGTCTTTTTATTGGGACATTTTACCGATGGATAATTAAATATAAATATTTTTAACCATTCCATCAGTGATTCCGTCTGTAATATTTAATTTAAATTTTTAATTTTATAAAAAAATTTCAGAAACCATCAAATATCACTGACAAGTTTTAAATCCGTCGGTAATTCCATCTGTAACATTTAATTTAGATATTCAATTTAATCGAAAATTTTCAGAAACCCGCCAAATAACACCAATAACTTTTCAATTCGTCGGTTATTTTGTTTGTAAAGAACAATAATTAATAATGCAATTGGCTTTGTTTTAATTCTTTTTTCCCATTGTAATTTCCTCGGTATATATCGAGGAGATATTTTCGTTGGTAAAATTTACTGCAATTAACTGTTAAAAATATTCTATTAGTATTTTTATTTGTATTTATTAATTTTCTGGTTGTGTCCAGAAAAAAAATAATTGACAATAAGTTTTCCAACAAACGATAATTATTTGTGATTCGTGCTGACAGATTCAAAGTCTTACTACTTAAAGAATATTTCGTCTATAAATTACAAAATTCTGGTAGAGACTATCCTAAGCTATCGCTCTTTTGGTTATACGTTTTTCCCTCTTATGTAAGCATCGGAGTATCTTAATTTGCATAGGGAAGTTGTGCTCCCAGGAGAGTGCATAAAATCCATAACCATAACATTAGGATCTCCATGAATCCTTGTAAAACTCTTATCGAGTCACTCAGAATATGATAAAGTTTCCACTCTTGATATTCTTACACCGCTTTAGACCTTAGATAGCTTATATCCTCCTTTGACCTGTGTCGCTAGAGTGATTGCTACTGACTTCGTCTATCAATGAGTCCAACCTTGCTCTAATATCATATTGCATAGTTGATACAGAGATAATGAGAGGTTTGTTAACTCTAAAAAACCCTTGAAATAAAGAACACATTCATAGTTGCAGGGAAAATCCAAAAACTCTAAAACGTTTATTAATTCAACTTATGTCCATTGTAAAAAAGGCCACAACTTTCAAATAAAAATTTAAGAAAACTTTAATAGTGAAAAATGAAAAATAAAATAAAACTAAAAATAGAAACCTAAATCATTATTTTTTTTAATAAAACTTATCTAATTAAAAAATAATCAATTCTAGAAATCTTTTAATAAATAATTAAATATTACAAAGAAAATTGTTGAACAAGAAATAGTGGGATTCCCATGTCATATATATATATATATATATATATATATATATATATATATATATATATATATATATATATATATTTTTATAATAACATTGATTGACAAAGGTGGGAGTCGAAAACTACTCCCATCTTGTAAATACCATTCAGCAACAAATTCATTAAGCTTCAAGACTTCGACATAGTTTTGTGCTTTACTATAGAGAGCTTGTGTCTATTTATTTTTTTATGAGAACTACGTTAGACTATGGTTGTGGGGAACATGTAGTACTGTCGACTACTCATTGTGCTGGCAATCAAAATTTTAATATCATCCCGTTTTCTTTTTCTTTTTCTTTTTTATTTTATTGAAGATGTAATTCTATTGAAATTCAGTTGCCTTCAAAGGTTGATGGATTTCTCCTAAAACCTAACCTCGATCAAATATGGGGAATTTCAACGACGACATTTTTTTCTTCTTAAATGACCTGTTCATGTATAACGAAAGGTTGGTAGAGTTCTGAAAACCGTGTCTGATTATTGGTATTGACATGTAAGAGTCCAG